>ENA-OFCD01000337-OFCD01000337.1-metagenomes-genome-assembly--contig:-NODE-337-length-31576-cov-5.544240_pt1 | contig 31576 bp, 34 predicted proteins | sample MGYA00153392_OFCD01 | MGnify analysis MGYA00153392
GCAGGCCCTTGCCGAGCGCCGCGCCGTCGAAGCTCTCGTCGATCTTCCCGCGGAGCGTGACGACGGTGACGCCATTCACGTCGACGATCGCCGCGATCGCCGTCACCCACGGCCATCCCGATCACGCGCCGGCCGCCGCGATGCTCCACGCGAGAACGAATGCACCCGTCTACGGCCACGCGAACGCGACGTTCCCTACCGATTGCGTCGTCGGCGAAGGCGATCGAATCGATATCGCCGATGCGAGCGGCGAGATCGCGTCGCTCCACGTCATCGACGCACCGGGCCACGCCCGCGATCATCTCGTGTTTTCGTACGCCCGCGAAGGTGCGCTCTTCACGGGAGACGTCGTGATCGGCTTCGGCACGATCGTCATCGCGCCGCCGTACGGCGATATGCGCGCGTACCAGCGCACGCTCGCGCGACTACGCGACGAATTCGGCGACGCGCGAACGATATACGGCGGTCACGGTGCCCCAATCGTCGATCCGCGCGCGAAACTCGATGAGTACATCGCGCATCGCGAGCGCCGCGAAACGGAGATTCTCGCGGCACTCGCCGAAGGCGAGCGTACGATCCCCGAACTCGTGGCCGCGATCTATGCAAACGTCGCACGCGTGCTCTGGCCCGCAGCCGCGCGTCAAGTGCTCGCATATCTCATCGCCCTAACAGCCGAGAAACGCGTCACGTCGCGAACGCTCGATCGCGCGCTTACGGCGACGGAGATCGCGATGCTCGATCCCGATCTCTCGGCGATCGTCGATCCCAATTCGCTCGCCGTCGCGCGCGCGGAGCTCGGCTACGACCGCGAGGTTGCCGCGATCGAGGCGTATCGGCGATGTTGAAGCCGCACGACGCGCGCCACGTTATCGCGGATCGAAGATGACGTTGAGGGGTCGCGCGTCATCGTATCGCTCGATCGACGCGCCGCGCGTACCGTCGTCAGTGAGGTGCGAACAGCGATAACCCCGCGCCGCCATCTGGGCGAGATAGTCGTTCGCCGAGCACCCACTTACCACGCGTAACTGCGCGTCGTGCAATTCGGAGAGGACGATCGGGCGACTCGTAGCGAGGGTGGCGCCCGCGCCGCGCATGACGCGCGGTTCGGCTCCCTCCACATCGATCTTCACGAACGCACAACGCTGCGTCCCGACGATCGTGTCGAGCGCGACGGTCGCGACGACCTCGTCGGCATGTCCGGGTGGCAGCGCGTTCGTCGATGCGAAATGCGCACCACCAAAATTTGCCGTACGCGGCGCGTGACGCAGCAAAAGCGAACCCGCGTTCGCATCGAGCGCCGCGCGGCGCACCGTCACGCGATCTGCGAATCCGTTCTCCTCCAGACTGGCGTCGAGGGCGTCCGCAAGATAGCCGAGGGGCTCGAAGGCGTCGACGTGCCCACGCTCGCCGACGAGCCGCGCGAGGTGCACCGCATGAAAGCCGATGTTCGCACCCGCATCGACGACGTAATCACCCGCGCTCACCGTCGCCTCGATAAAAAGCGATTCGGCGCGTTCGTAGGCGCCGAGCAGGATGGGGCGACTAATCGCGCGTTCGTCGAGCGAACACCAAACGCGCGTGCCGAACGCCGTTACTTTGATCACCCACGTCGATCGATCGAACGCGTGCAGACCGTACGGCACGAAATCCTCGGCGAGTAGGTCATCGCGCCGCAGCTTTGAGGCGACGCGGCGCACGAACGTGCCGAGCGGCTCGTACCGCGCGACGACACGCGCCGCTCGCGTGAAAAGTGTCATGAGCCTACGCGATCGCGAGGACGACCTTGCCGAACTGCTCGCCCGCGAGCACGTGATTCGCAGCCGCGACGACCTCGGTCATCGGGAAGACCTTATCGATTGCAGGCCGCAGTCCCGAATCGAAAAGCGCGAGCATCGATTCGAAATCTTCGGGGCTACCCATCGACGTTCCCAAGATATCCAGATGTTTCCAAAATATGCTAAAGGGCTTGATCTTCGTATCGCCCTGCGTGCCGCCGTAGACGACGACGCGGCCGCCGGGACGCGCGATATCGAGACACTTCGAGAACGTCTCACCACCCGTGGAATCGACGGTGAGCGTCGGGCCACCGCCCGTCATCTTGCGCGCGGTTTTGTGCCAATCGACATCGGTTTTATAGTTGATGATTTCGTCGGCACCGAGTTCTTTCGCACGCGCCAACTTCGCATCGCTTCCCGAGGTGACGACGGTGCGCGCGCCGACGTGTTTGGCGTAAAGCAAGACGAAAGTCTGCACGCCGCTCCCGACGCCGGGAATGAGGACGACGTCGTCCTTCGTGATGCGGCCGCGCGTGAAGGTGGCGCGGTACGCGGTGAGGCCCGCGAGCGGAATTGCGGCGGCTTGATCCATGCTCAAGCCCGTTGGTTTCGCGTACACGTTTGCAGCCGGCACGACGACGTACTCGGCGAAGGTCCCGTCGCTCGGCATGCCGAGGATGACGCTCGGATTGGCGAATGCCTCGCCGCGCTTCCAACCGAGTTCGGGATTGACGAGCACCGGCGCACCGACCGCAAACGACGTCACGCCCTCGCCGAGTTCGGCGACCGTTCCAGCCCCGTCGGATCCGAGCGTCCGTGGCAGAACGATCCCGGGGTAGAGACCCTGCGTGATGAAGATATCGCGCCGATTGAACGCCGCGCGCTCGATCTTGACGACGATCTCACCCGGACCGGCTTTGGGTCGCGCAATCTCCTCGATGCGAAGCTTTTCCGGTCCACCTTGTTCGTTGAGTCGTACGGCATTCATGGGCGTTCGGTTACGCCGACGGGTGCTCGACGGCCCGCCGAGTCGCGTGGCCAGAGACTATTGAATCGCCGAACTCGGGATCGGCGCGGGCGTGCTCGCCGGTGCGTCGGTGGCCTGCGTCTTCGGGACGATCGACGCGGGCGCGAGCGACGGTACGCCAAACATTGAAACGACTCGCGAAACGAGGGCGGGCGCATAATCCGCCGTCTCCGCACTCACGCCGATCGCCGAGCTGAAGCCGCCGCCGAAAACGATCTGCGCGTAGATCGCGCCCGCAACGACGAGGAGGCCGAGTACCGAGGCGAAGGGGCCGATGCGACTGCGCGAGACGACGGTCGCACTCGCGAAATCGCCGAGCCGTTGGTGGCGCGGGGTGACGAGCGCGAGCAGCGGACCGATCGCGAGCACATCGATCGGGCGTAAGAGATAGCGCACGAACACGCGCACCGCACCCGCATGCGATCCGTTCCCGCGCCGCGTATGCAGGGCGAAGATGAGCTTGCCGAGCGTGGTTCCCGTTATCGCTTCGCTGAAAAACGCGATGACGAGCGCGATGCCGAGCGAGAGCGCGACGATCGTCGCGTAGCCATTGGGATCGTGGCCGGCCACGACGAGATAGCCCGCATCGGTTGCGTGATAGCCGAACGTCGCGACCAAAAACGCCACCCCGAAGATATCGAGCACGAATGCGGCAAATCGTGCGAAAAGATAGAATGGAATGCTTCCGAAACGATGCACGTACGGCAGCGTTCCCCCCGCGCTCGCGACGGGAAGCGAAGCCGCGCCCGATGTCGGTCGCATCGGTGGCGGCGGAACCGGCACGACGGGAATGGGTTGCGTGAGCGCATTCGAATCGGGGATGCCGGTCGGTCCGTTCATGCGTTCGCCTTACCCGAAAATGTCAGGATCGTTTCTTAGATCGAGCCGCTCGCTGTGGTCGCGCCTTTTTTCGCGAGTTCCGCCGCACGCAGTTCCACGCGCCGGATTTTCCCTGACCGCGTCTTCGGTAATTCGTCGACGAATTCGATCTCGCGCGGATATTTATACGGCGCCGTAACGCGTTTGCAATGATCTTGAAGTTCGCGCACGAGCGACGCGCTCGGCGCTTGGCCCGCGCGTAAAACCACGAACGCCTTGACGATATTGCCGCGATCGGCATCGGGGCTGCCGACCACCGCCGATTCGAGAACGGCGGGATGCTCGAGCAGCGCGCTCTCGACTTCGAATGGTCCGATCCGATACGCCCCCGACGAGATCACGTCGTCGGCACGACCGACGAACCAGAAATAGCCGTCGGCGTCTTTGGTCGCGCGATCGCCCGTGAGATACCACGCGCCGCGATGCGATGCGCGCGTCTCCTCATCGTTTTTATAATAGCCGCGAAAAAGCGTGGGCGGCGTGCCGCGCACGCCGATATCGCCGACGACACCGACCGCACACGGCCGGCCGTCTGCATCGACGACCTCGACATCGTGGCCGGGCGTCGGTTTCCCCATCGAGCCCGGGCGTACGTCGAGTCCGGGCCGATTCGCTACGAGTAGCGAGTTTTCGGTCTGACCGTATCCGTCGAGAATCGTCAGTCCGAACGCCTCGAGCCAACGCGCGAGCACTTCGGGATTGAGCGGTTCGCCCGCCGAGACGACGTGCCGTAACTTCGGTAGTTTCCACGTACCGAGATTGGGCAGCTTCGCTTCTAAACGATATTCCGTCGGCGCCTGACAGAGCACGGTCACGCCGAGATCGCGGATGAGATCCATGCGCCCCGCAGGATCGAAGCCGCCTTCATCGAGCACGATTGCAGCCCCACACGACCACGGACCGAGCAAGACGTTCCAGAGCGATTTCGCCCACCCCGTGCCGGCGGTGCTCCACACGAGATCGGTCGGCTTCGCGTCGAGCCACACCGCGGCTTGCATGCGTTTCGCGAACGTGTATGCGTGCACGTGGACCACGCCTTTGGGATCCTTCGTCGTGCCGCTCGTGTACACGATGTACGCGAGATCGTCGTTCGCCGTCGGGTTACCCGCGATCCGAGCGGCGGTCGTCACGCGCGTATCGAGCGTCGTCCAGCCGTCGCGCTCGCCACCGACGAGCAGATAGCGCGTCACGCCCGGCGCCATCGCGCGCAAGAGATCGACTTCGGCTGCATTCGAGACGTGTGCGACGATCGTCGTCGCTTCGCTGTGGATCGCGCGATACGCGAGATCTTTCGCGCGTAATTGTTCCGAACAGGGCACGACGATCGCCCCGATGCGCAAGAGTGCCGTCATCGCATAAAGCCACGCCGGAATTTTCGGCAACAACACGACGATGCGCTCGCCCTTCACGAGCCCGAGCTCCACGAAGCAACCCGCCCAGCGCTGCGTCGTCTCGGCGATCTGCGGAAAGCTCACGTCGTGACGCGAGCCGTCCGCGGCGACGAAGAGTAGACCGCGCCGATCTTCGAGACCGAGCACATCGATAACGTCGCGCGCGAAGTTAAAGTCGGTCGGGACGTTCCAAGTAAACGATTCGGTGCTCATGCACCGTGGTACGGCTCGCGACCGCGCGCTTCCTCAAGGGCAGTTCGCATCGGGCCCGAAAAGTTTGCGTTACCCATGGCCAAGCTCGCCGTCGCCCTCGTCCGTTCCGTCTTTCGGCCGCTCGTACGGCAGAGCCGCTTGCGAATCGGTACCATCGATGCGCGTGGAACGTCGTCGATCTTGCTCGGCGTCGCCGCGATCGTGCTCGCTGCCGGGGCGAGCGCTGCCCTCGGGAGGGCGACGACGGCGTTGCCCGAGGGATTGCGGGAAGCGCGCCTGCTCTGGCTCGCGATCCGCTCGCCGCGCGGCGAAATCGCCGTTGGCCCGCCGAGCGCGTAAGCCGGAACCGGACTACACGCAGCGAACGCAAGACCGCAGTATGATCGATAACCACTCGATGACCGACCTCATTCGCGTCACGCTACCCGACGCGCACGTCGAAATTGTCGACCTCACCGGCACCATGGACCACTTTAACGTGTTGGTACGCTCGGGCGCCTTCCGCGGCGTTCCGCTCATGGATCGGCATCGTATGGTCGAAGGCGCACTCGCAGCCGCGCGTGCCGACGGTCGCATCCATGCAATGTCCATCCGCACCGAAGTCCTGGAGTAAGCTAGCCATGTCAGACGCGCTCAAATCTGAAATCGAATCCGAAATCGCCGCCAACACGATCCTCGTGTACGGCAAGGGTACCAAAGACATGCCGCGCTGCGGCTTCACGGCCGAGACGATTCAGTTCTTCAACCACTTCGGCTATCCGTATGCCGTCGTCGACGTCCTCGAAAATATGCCCAAGCGTGAGGCGCTCGCGCAGATGACGAATTGGCCGACGTTACCCAAAATTTTCATCGGCGGCAAGTTTTACGGCGACACCGACATCCTCGCGCCGATGGCCGAGAACGGCGAACTCAAAACCATTCTTGCCGATGCCTTCCCCGGCCGACCGGAGCCTTCGGCCGTCATCAACCTGCACTAACCGATGTTCGCGCCGTACGAACCCGGAAACGAGGCGGCGTGGCTCGCGTCGTTTTCGTTTTCGGTCGACGTACGGCCGCGTTATTGCGAATGTGACGGACAAGGCCACGTTTCCAACGTCGTCTACCCGATGTATCTCGAACTCTCGCGGCTCCAATATTTTGAAGCCGCCCGCGACCCCGAACCACGTGCGAGCTTCGCCTTCCAGCACGTCACGGCCGAACTCCAGCTGCGCTATCTCGCGGCCGCCTATTACGACGAGCCGCTATGCGTCTTCTCGAAGCTCGTCGCGCTCGGGCGATCGAGTGCCACGATGCACCAAGCGATCGTCGGAGCCGAAGGCGGCTTTCGCGCCATCGCCTCGACGACGATCGTCCGTGCACATCCAAGCGGTACTGGAAGCCTACCGTGGAGTGCGGCCCAACACGTCGCCCTCGAAGCCTTCGATGGCGGTTGGCGTCTCGCACCTGGCGCCGAGGTCTCGGCGACCACGCATTAGACCGGGGTCGGCTGCCGTTTGCGCGGCGGCGGCGCGCCGTGCGGATCGACGTAGGCACCTGCAGGCGAGGCCATCAATCGTGCGAGTTCGTCAGGGGAAAGCTCTTGCGAATAATCGCGAGCCGCAGATACCATGCAGAAGAACCCGAACGTCTCTTCGCTGCGATTGACGAATTGATGCGGTACGAGCGGCCCGACGTACACGACGTCGTGCTGGCGCACTTCGCGCACCGTTTCGCCGACGACCGCATGGCCTACGCCCTCCCCGACGATGACGAAGTGCTCGTGTTCGTGCTTCTCGAGACGCGACACCGTGCCGGGTGGTAGGGCGAAGTACCGCATTTCATTCGACGGCCCGGTTTCTCCGGTTTCGTCCTTACGACCGCCCACGAGCGTGTGGCGGACGACGTTTGTCTTGAGCCCGGGCACGTAGCCCTCGTGCTCGACATCGGCCCACCCGCCGGCCGTCTTCTGGATAAAAGCGCGTTGCATCGTGAGATGATTGTACGCCATACGGCCGCTTTAACCACCCTTAAAGTCGCTAAACGACACTCCGCGACCGCTCGAACTTCGCTCGCGACCCTCTTCTCCATAAAACTCACGGTCGGGCGGCCGTTTCGCTCGTCGAGAACGGAGCTCGCCATCGACGTGCTCGAAGGTACGGGACTAAACGGTCCGACCACGCGCGGATAGGAGCGATCCGTAACATTCGCGTCGTAGGAGCGTACATGCCCGCCTATTGGCTTTTCAAAAGCGAACCCGATACGTTCGGCTTCGATCGTCTCCAACGCGAAGGGCGCACGGAATGGAGCGGCGTTCGCAACTATCAGGCGCGTAATTACATGAAAACGATGCGCGTCGGCGACCTCGGCTTTTTCTATCACAGCAATACGAAGGAGCCCGGCATCGTCGGAATCGCGCGGGTGACTCGCACGGCGTATCCCGATTTTACGGCCCGCGATCCCAAGAGCGAGTACTTCGATCCTAAAGCGACGGACGATAACCCGATCTGGGAGATGGTCGACGTCTCGTTCGAACGGCACTTGCCGCGTTACGTAACGCTCGCAGAGCTGCGCGAACATACGGCGCTCGCCGAAACGATGGTGCTCTTACGAAAGGGCTCGCGACTCTCGATCACACCCGTCACGAAACGGGAGTGGGGGATCGTTTTGCGCATCGCAGAACGGACCGAAGCGTCATGATCGAGCCGATATACAAGTCCGAAGATCCCAACTGGGAAGCGCGCATTCGCGCGAGTTTCGCGAAGCAAGGCGCGATGCGATTGCTCGGCGCGAAGATCGCCGAATTGCAACCGGGCACCTGCACGATCGAGCTCCCGTTTCGCGACGACCTCGCCCAACAGCACGGCTACTTTCACGCCGGTATCACGAGCGCGATCGCCGATTCCGCCGGCGGCTACGCGGCACTAACGCTCTTTCCCGCACTCTCCGACGTGCTCACCGTCGAGTTCAAAGTCAACCTCATCGCGCCCGCGCACGGCGGCACGCTCGTCGCCGAAGCGAGCGTGGTCCGCAGCGGCCGCACGCTCACGATCTGCACGGTCGACGTCTGCGTCGATCGCGACGGCGAACGTATTCCATGCGCGCTCATGCAGCAGACGCTCATCCGTATCGATCCGAAGTCGCTAACGTGAGCGCACGGCCTCGAGCATCGCCTCTTGGGCGTTGAATGCCGGTTCGCCGAGCTCCGGTAAACGTCGCAGGTACGTCCCGGCGGCGGTGAGCCAGCGCGTCTTGCAGTTATCGCGCTGGAGGATGTCGAGAACATCGCGCACGATCGTGTCGCGGATCGCCGGATCGAGCACGGGAATCATCGTCTCGATACGGCGATCGAGATTGCGCCCCATCCAATCCGCGCTGCCGATGAACACCTCGGTCTCGCCACCGTTGACGAAGGCGAAGATGCGCGAATGTTCGAGAAAGCGCCCGACGATGCTGCGCACGCGAATCGTATCGCTCACACCCGGGACGCCCGGCCGCAACTCGCACATCCCGCGTACGATGAGATCGATCGGGACGCCCGCCTGCGACGCGCGATAGAGCGCCTGAACGATCCTCCGATCGCTGATCGCATTGAGCTTCGCGACGATGCCGGATGGTTTGCCCGCGCGGGCGTTTTCCGTCTCGCGTTCGATGAGATTGAAAAAGCCGTTCCGCAGCGTGGTCGGAGCGACGAGCAGCCGATCGTATTTCGTCGTTTTTGAAAAACCGGTCAGGCGATTAAAAAGATGCGTGACGTCTTCGCCAAGTTCGGAGCGACACGTGAAGAGCGAGAGATCGGTGTAGACCTTCGCCGTTTTATCATTGTAATTGCCCGTGCCGAAATGCATGTATCGTCGGATGCCTTCGGGCTCGTCGCGCACGACCAAGATCACCTTCGCGTGCACTTTGAGACCGGGCAAGCCGTAGACGACGTGCGCGCCGACGCGCTCTAAATTACGCGCCCATTGTATGTTATTTTCTTCATCGAAACGCGCTTTGAGTTCGATGAGCGTCGCGACTTGTTTCCCGTTCTCGACCGCTTCCACGAGCGCACCGACGATCGGCGAATTTCCCGAGGTGCGATAGAGGGTCTGCTTGATCGCGAGTACGTGCGGATCGGATGCGGCCTGCTTGAGGAATTGCACGACCGGATCGAACGAATCGTAGGGATGGTGCAGCAAGAGATCGCCCTCGCGTATCGCTGCGAAGATATCGGTCTCGCCGAGCAAACGTCGTGGAATCGCGGGTGCGAACGGCGCTTCGTGAAGATCGGGTCGGTCGAGAGCGACGAGCGCGAAGAGATCGTTCGCACCGAGCATCGCATCGATTTCGTAGAGATCGACCGGTTCGAGGGCGAGCGCTTCGAGTAACATCTCGCGCAAATAGTCGGGCATCGCCGCTTCGACTTCGAGCCGGACGGGCTCGCCGAAACGGCGCTTGCGTAACTCGGATTCGATCGCACGCAAGAGATCGTCGGCTTCGTCTTCCTGCAGATCGAGGTCGGCGTCGCGCGTGACGCGGAAGCCGTACGACGCCCGAATGTCGAGCCCAGGAAAGAGCGCGTCGAGATTGTGCGCGATCACGTCTTCGAGCGTCACGAAGTGCGTCTCGCCCTCACCCGCAGCGACGGGCACGAGGCGCGGAAGACTCTGCGGCACTTTCACGCGCGCGAAGCGCATGACGAGCCCTTCATCCGTCTGCTCGTACATCTCGACGCCGAGCGAGAGCGAGAGATTAGAGATATACGGGAACGGATGGCCGCGATCGACGGCGAGCGGCGTGAGCACGGGGAAAACGCGATCGGCGAAAAAGCGCCGACAATCCGCGCGTCGCGCGTCGTCGAGATCGACGTATCGACGGATCGCGATGCCCTTGCACTCGAGGGCAGGAAGGAGCGTCCCCGTCAGCAGTTTCGAGAAGCGGGCGAGCGACGGGCGCAAGCGTTCGGAGATCGCGGTGACCTGCTCTGAGGGAAGGCGTCCGTCGTTCGAGCGCTTGACGATCTCGGCTTCGATTTGTTGTTTGAGTGCGGCGACGCGGATCATGAAATATTCGTCGAGATTGGTCGAGAAGATCGCCATGAACTTGAGGCGTTCGAGCAGGGGGTTGCGCTCGTCGAAGGCTTCTTCGAGCACGCGATCGTTAAATTCGAGCCACGACAGCTCGCGGCTGTAGAACAGCGACGGGTCGTCGAGGGAGATGGGTGGGGCAACCCCTTCGGACGCGTTTGCGCTCGCATGAGCCTGCGATGGGAGGATCATTTGCTAGCGGATTCGGCGCCCACGGCGCAAATCCAGGCGAGGCCGATGCTCGATTTCTTCATCCACCTTCGCGATCACGTCGCCCTCGCCATCGTCGCGCTCGCAACCGCGCTTGCGATCGGGTTGCCGCTCGGTGCTTTCGCCGCGCGAACGCCCCGTCTGCGAGCCGTCACGCTTGGAGCGATTGGCATCGGCCGCGTCGTGCCGAGCCTCGCGGTACTCGCGCTGATGTTGCCGCTCGTGGGTGTCGGCTTCACCCCGGCCGTCATCGCCCTCTCGCTCTTGGCGATTCCCCCGATCGCGATCAACACCGATCTCGGCCTGCGTTCGGTACCGGAGACGGTGCGTGAAGCCGCACGCGGACTCGGCATGGACGAAGCCCAAGTTCGCGCGCGCGTCGAGTGGCCGCTGGCGCTTCCGATCGTATTCGCCGGTATCCGGACGGCCTCGGTCGAGGTCGTCGCGAGCGCGACGCTCGCCGCGTTCATCGGCGGCGGCGGGCTGGGTGAGTATATCCTCAGCGGCATCGCGCTCAACGATACGGGCCTCTTGGTCGAGGGCGCCGCGGCCGTCGGTGCGCTCGCGCTCGCCATCGGCGGCGTGCTCGCACTCGTCGAACGTCGCATCGTGCAAGGCGCGAGGGCGAACGTGCGGAAGCCGCGCCCATGACGATCACGCGCGCCCGCGCCCTCGCCCTCATCGGAGCAACCGCTTCGCTCGCCGCATGCGGCGGCGGTGCCGACGGAAAACACCCTATCGCCGTCGGCTCCAAAGATTTCACCGAGGAGTTGATCCTCGCCGAAATGTACGCGCTGATTTTGGAGCAGAACGGCTTCACCGTCACGCGCAAACTCAATCTCGGAGGCACGCAAGTGGCGATGGCGGCGTTGCAACGCGGCGATATCGATCTGTATCCCGAGTACACGGGCACCGCTCTGCTCACGCAACTCAAAGTGACGCCGAGCAAAGACGCCGCGGCGAATTACGAGACCGTCAAAGCCTACTACGATTCACACTACAAGCTCACGTGGCTCGATGCGGCGCCGTTCAACGACACGCAAGCCCTCGCCACGACGCAGGCGATCTCGAGGAAGTACGGCATCAAAACGCTGAGCGATCTCAGTAAAGCTGCGCCGCAATTGCGGCTCGGCGCGATTCCCGAATTCGTCAAACGCGCAGACGCGCTGCCGGGCCTGCGTAAAGCCTACGGCGGATTTGCCTTCAAAGATATCAAGATCTTTACCATCGGTCTCAAATACAAGGCGCTCGCGTCGGGCAACGTCGACGTGGTCGTCGCGTTTGGAACCGACGGCCAGATCGAAGTCGACAAACTCGTCGTCTTCGAAGACGACAAACACTTCTGGCCGAGCTACCAAGTCGCGCCCGTCGTGCGCAACGAATTGCTCGCGACCTACCCCGCCATCGCGACGCACCTCAACAAGCTCGCGCCTCTGCTCACCGACTCGATCATGCGCGGCCTCAACGCGCAGGTCGACGGTGCTCGGAAAGAGCCTAAAGACGTCGCGGCGGAATTTCTCAAGACGCACGGCTTCGCGTAGTGCCGGGCACGCCTCCGAGCGACGATGCGACGCGCGGTGCGAGCGTCTCGATCCGCAACGTCGTCGTCACGTATGCCGGCGCCGACCACCGCGCCGTCGACGACGTTTCGCTCGAAGTCGCTGCGGGCGAATTCGTCGTCTTCCTCGGGCCTTCGGGTTGCGGCAAGAGCACGCTCCTGCGTACGATCAACCGACTCGTCGTTCCCGATGCGGGCGAGATTCTGGTCGATGGAACGAACGTCCGCACGACTTCGCCCGAAGCGCTTCGCCGCGGCATCGGATACGTGATTCAAGCGGTGGGCCTCTTTCCGCACATGAGCGTTGCCAAGAATATCGGCGTCGTACCGGAGCTTTTGGGATGGGATCGCGCGCGCATCGACGCGCGCGTCGACGAATTACTCGCACTCGTCGCGCTCGATCCCGCGCGGTATCGCGCGCGTCTGCCGCGCGAACTCTCCGGCGGTGAAGCCCAGCGCATCGGTGTCGCGCGGGCGCTCGCGGCAGAACCGCGTGTCTTGCTCATGGACGAACCCTTCGGTGCCGTCGATGCGCTCGTGCGCACGGCCTTGCAAGACGAGACCAAACGCATCCACACCGCGCTCGGGACGACGATCTTCTTCGTCACACACGACGTCGACGAAGCGCTGCGCATTGCCGATCGCATCGTCGTCATGAACTCAGGGAAGATCGTGCAAGCCGATACGCCGCTGCACGTCCTCGCCCGACCCGCGACGCCGTATGTCGAAGCGTTGCTCGATACGCGCGACACCGTACGCCGGTTGAGTTTACTGTACGCCCGCGATGCGTTGACGTTCGGCAAACAGGGCGATCGCGCTGATGGAACGATCGCCGCCGACGCGACGCTGCGCGCGGCACTCGCGCTCTTACTCGCGGGCGCGACGCGCCTCAGTGTCTCCGATCGCGTCGGCGCGTTCGTCGACTTCGCTTCCGTTCGGGCCGCGCTCGCGGCATCGGCGAACGACGAACGTTCGCACGCGAGCGTTGCGTGATCGCGAGCGCCAGCGCACTTGGCGCGCGCCTGGGAGAACATCTTTTCATCGTCGGGATCGCGCTCACGATTGCCTTTGCGCTCGCTCTGCCGCTCGGCGTGCTCGCCGCGCGCAACGATCGCGTGCGCGGACCGCTCCTCGGCGCGCTCGGCGTCGTCTACACGCTCCCGAGCCTCGCCGTCTTCGCACTGCTCATTCCCGTCTTCGGACTCGGCCTCGTGACGACCGAGATCGCGCTCGTCGGCTACGCCCAGATGATCCTCGTGCGCAATATCGTCGCCGGACTCCAAGCCGTGCCCGCACCGATGCGCGAAGCGGCGCGCGGCCTCGGCATGACCGAAACACAGATTTTTTTCAAGATCGACGTGCCGCAAGCGCTCCCGCTCGTCATCGGCGGCATGCGCCTCGCCGCCGTCGCGACGATCTCGATCGCGACGCTCGCGGGGAAGATCGATGCCGGCGGCCTCGGCGCGATGCTGTTCGCGGGCCTCGACAACGACGATCCGACGCGCATCATCACGGCCAGTTGCGCGGCAGCCGCACTCGCGATCGGTGTGGACGCGCTGCTAAGGCGCATCGAGCGCATCACGACGAATCGCGCGCGATAAATCGGGTACACTCGTCGCCATGAGCACAACGAACGATCTCACCGGAACCGTCGTCCTGGTAACGGGGGCGAGTTCGGGCATCGGCGACGCGACGGCACGCGCCTTCGCCGCCCACGGCGCGCATGTCGCCGTCGTCGCGCGCCGTCGCGATCGGCTCGAAGCGCTTGCGACGGCGATTCGCGGCACCTACGGGTCCGCGCTCGTCATCGAGGCCGATATCACCGATGACGCACAGGCGCGCGATGCGATAGCACGCACGGTCGCCGAATACGGGCGACTCGATACGCTCGTCAACAATGCGGGCGTGATGCTTTTGGGCGCGATCTCGAACGCCGACCTCACCCAGTGGAAGCGCATGCTCGATCTCAACGTCGGCGCGCTCATGCACGTGACGCACGCCGCACTCCCGCACCTCAAAGCGGCAGCGGAGCAAGGGCCGCGCCACGTCGCCGATATCGTCAACGTGAGCTCGGTTGCAGGACGCGTTTCGCGCAGCGGCTCGGGCGTCTATTCGGCGACGAAGTTTGCCGTCGGCGCCTTCTCGGAATCGCTCCGACTCGAAATCACCAAATCACACGTGCGCGTCGCGCTCGTGGAGCCCGGGCTCGTTGCCACGGAGCTCCTCGACCACAACGACGCGGCGGTGCGCGCGATGGTCGCCGAGCGTTTCGGTTCGATCGAGAGTCTCCAAGCCGACGATATCGCCAACGGCATCGCTTACATCGTCACCCGCCCGCGCCACGTGGCGATCAACGAATTGTTGATCCGCCCGACCGAACAAGACTCGTAGATGAAACGCGCGACCGCTCGCGGCCCCTCAGCGCAGTCGTGACGCCGACGCGGCATCTATCAGTCCATGGAAAAGCGCGCCCGAAATAGCGTCGTCGAGCTCTTCTGGGTGCCACTGCACCGCATAAAAAAACGGATGCGCGAAGACCGCATCGACCGCTTCGATCACGCCATCGCTCGTCCGACCGACGACGACGAGCCCATCGCCGATGTCGCGGACCGCCTGGTGGTGCATCGAATTGGTCTCAAATCGCTCCGCTCGGACGAGTCGAGCGAGCGCGCTCCGCGATGCTACCTCAACCTCATGCCCCGGCGCGTAATCCGAGCGCTCGATACCGGCAGCATTGGTCTGTCGGTGATCGATCGGAGAAGCCTCCCCGAGTTCGTCGACGAGATCTTCGATCAACGTTCCGCCGAAGGCGACGTTCGCGATCTGAAGCCCGCGACAAATGCCGAGCGTAGGGACGCCGCGATCGCGCACGCGGCGTGCGAGCGCGATCTCGAATTCATCGCGTGCGGAGTTGTATCCGTCGCATTCGCTTCGCGAATGTTCGGGATTCCCGCCATAACGTACCGGATCGACGTCGACGCCGCCGGTAAGGACGACGCCATCGACATGGGCGATCGCACGATCGAGGTCGGCGACATCGTTCTCGAGCAAGATCGCTTCACCACCATATTTTTCGATCGCCCGAACGTAGGCAACGATGCCTTTATGGGGAGAACCGTCGGCGCCATACGCACGCGTCGAGGTCAGACCGATGCGCGGCCTCACGCGATGACGAAGAGCGACACCGCGAACCGCTGCGCGTCGTCGGTCCAAACGCGCGCGACGCGGAAGCCGCTTTCACGAGCGAGTGCGGTGATATCGGCTGCGTCGAATTTATGCGACGATTCGGTATGGATCGTTTCCGCCGGTGCGAAGCGGACGGTAACATCGAGCGCATCGATGCGAACCGAACAACCCCTCTGCGCGACGAGATACGAATCGACGCTCCCGCGCGCCGCGTCGTATCGCGACACGTGTGCGAACGCATCGAGATCGAAATGTCCGCCGAGTTCGCGATTGATGCGCGCGAGCACGTTTTTATTGAACGATGACGTCACGCCGGTCGGGTCGTTGTAGGCGCGTTCGAGTTCGGCTGCATCCTTCTTGAGATCCGCGCCGAGTAAGAGCGCGTCGCCCGGCTTGAACGCCGCAGACATCGCGCGTAAGAGTTCGCGTGCTTCGCTCGGAGCGTAGTTGCCGATATTCGACCCGAGAAAAAGTGCGAGCACGCGCTGCGACGTGCGCAACTGCGCGGATTCGAGGACGTCGAAATAGTCGCTCGCATACGCGCTAACGTGTAAGCGGTCGTATTCCGCAACGAGCGATGCGGTCGAATCGACGAGCGCGGCGGGCGAAATATCGATCGGGTGATAGTCGAGTCGCGCTTGCGCGTGGAGTGCGGCTGCAATGAGCGTGCGCGTCTTGCGCGCGCTACCGCTCCCGAATTCGACGAGTTCGATCGGTCCGTCGAGCGCCGCGATCATCTCCGGTGCGTCGCGTTCGAGGATCTGCATCTCGACGCGCGTGAGGTAGTATTCCGGCAACACGCAGATCGCTTCGAAGAGCGCGGAGCCGAGTTCGTCGTAAAAATATTTTGGCGGGAGAACTTTGCGAGCCGCCGTAAGCCCGGAGCGCACGTCATCGGCGAAGGATGCCGTTCGCGCTCGCTCCGGCGCGCGATAGAGATGAAATCGATCGTTGATTTGTGTGAGAGGGTCGCGTTCCGGCATGATCACTCGCTTCTGTTTCCCGCTTGGAGGACCGTTTGCATACTCACGAGCTCTCGTTACCCGTCGACGGAAGTGAGATGCCGAGCTTTCTCGCACGCCCCGATGGCGACGAGCCGCGCGGCGCCGTCATCGTGCTGCAAGAGATTTTCGGCGTCAACGCCGAGGTGCGGCGAATTGCCGAACTTTTCGCGAGCGCGGGCTATGTCGCCCTCGCCATCAACTATTATCATCGCACGCATCCGACGCTCAACGAACCCTATACGAACGAAGGTCTGCAAAAAGGCTTCGCCGCCGCGGGCCAAGTCTCGCGCGCGACGATGCGTGCCGACGTCTCGGCCGCAATCGCATACTTGAGCGAACAGCCCTTCGTGGACGCACGCAAAATCGTCACGTGCGGCTTCTGCTTCGGCGGCTCCGCGGCGTACGTCACGGCGACCCTCCCCGGCCTCGCCGGTGCGATATCGTTCTACGGTGGCTCGATCGCCGGCGGCTTCCCGAACGGCGAACCCGAGGGCCTCGCCGACACGGCCGACATCCGGGTGCCGATGTTGCTCCTCTTCGGCGGCAAAGACGACTACATTCCCGCCGACGCCGTCGCCCGGATCGATAAGGCGCTCACCGATCACGGGAAGGCGCACGAGGTCGTGACGTATCCTAGCGTCGGGCACGCGTTTTTCCGCGAAAGTTCGGCCGCGCTTAACGAATACGAAGTCGGCGACGCGTGGAAGCGCGTGCGAGACTTTCTCACGACGAAGATCTAGCAGCTACGCTTCGAGCGCGACGCCGAGTTGCGTCGCGAGAAACGACCACCGATCGGCAAGTTCGGCCACGACTTTGTGGCGTGGCTTGCCGATCCCGTGGCCGGCGTTCGCTTCCACGTACACGTAGACCGGCGCCTCGGCCGACGTCGCCTCCGCAACGCGTGCGCCGAATTTCCGTGCGTGCATCGGATCGACGCGACTATCGGATTCTGCCGTCGCGACGAGCATCGCGGGATACGCGACCCCGTCGCGCACGTTGTGATACGGCGAATACGCGCGCAAGATCGCCGCATCGGTCGCAACGCCCGGATCGCCGTACTCGGCGATCCACAACCGCGCGATGAGAAATTTGTGGAAGCGCAACATATCCGTTAGAGGCACGAGACAGACGACGGCGCGTGCGAGATCGGGTCGCTGCGTCGCGAATGCGGAGACGAGGAGACCGCCGTTGCTGCCGCCCATCACCGCGATTCGCGCCGGATCGGCGATGCCGCTGCTCCCGAGAAATTCGGCGGCCGCGATGAAGTCGTCGAACGTGTTCTGTTTGCGTTCCCGCATCCCATCGCGATGCCACGTTTCTCCGAACTCGCCGCCGCCGCGCAGATTTGCAACGACGTAGATCCCGCCTGCATCGAGCCACGGTACCAGACTCGCCGCGTACGCGGGTACGAGCGAGATACTGAACCCGCCGTACCCGTAGAGCACCGCGGGCGCGCTGCCGTCGAATGCAACGTCGCGTCGCGCGACGATCGAGAGCGGGACGCGCGTGCCGTCTTTGGAGACGTACCACCGTTGTTCGACGCGATACGCGGTGGCATCGAACGGCGTTGCGATACGCTGCCACGACGCCACGCTCGGCGGCCGCGCGTTCAGACCGATCCGCAGAATTTCCGGTGCCTCGACGTAGCCTGCAACCTGCACGTAGGCTTCGCCCGCCGCACAATCGATCGTCATCGCAAGGACGCTACGCCCGCCCGTCTCGGGAACCTCGACCACGTTTCCGTCGGAGTATCGAACGCGCAAGACGGAGCGCGCGTTCTCGAGATAGTGCAACGCGAGCGTTTCGCCCGAGACGGCAAGCGATTCGAGCGTTCCGTCGCGTTGCGGCACGATCTCGCGCCACGTCGCGCGCGCGAGCGAGGCCGGATCGACGGTGAAAACGCGAAAGCGTGGCGCGTCCTCATTGGTATGGACGTACAGCATCTCATCTTCGACATCGACGTTGTAGAGCGCCGCGCACCCTTCGACGAGCGCCTCGAAGCGCAGCGGCGCGACGGTCGTATCGGCAACATAGACGTCGCTGCGACTCCAGCCTTCGCGCGCGGTGACGACGAGATAGCGCCCGCCGGGCGAGCGTTGTACGTCGAGCATATCTTCGGGCTTGCGATCCGCACCGAAGATCTCGCGATCGCTCGCGACGCTCGTCCCGAGCACGTGTCGATAGACGCGCGCGTCGTACTGACCGCCTGGCGGATAACGCGTATAGGCGAATTCCGTATCGTCCGCACTCCACGCGACGCTTGCATAACGCGTATCGGGGATCGTGTCCGCGAGTCGCGCACCCGTCGTGACGTCGACGATGTGAAGGGTGCTGCGTTCGTCGCCATTTTGCGAGAGGCCGAAGGCGACGAGATTACCCGTGCGGCTCGGATACCACCAATCGATCGTCGTGAGGCCCGCAGCGTCGATGACGGCGGGATCGACGAGCGTCCGCTCGTGGCCACCCTCGCGGACGACGAGCGAGGCTTGGTTCGCATCGCCGCGACGCACGCTCGAAAATGCGCGCGTACCGCGGACGACGGGAACGCTCTCGACATCGGTTCGAAGCAATTCGTCGAGTCGCGCGACGAGCGCGGCCCGCCCCGGCACCGCATCGAGCGCAGCACGCGTTCGCGCGTTTTGCGCTGCGGTCCAAGCGATGGTGCGGGGATCGTTGCCGTCTTCGAGATAGGCGTGGGGATCGGAGGCCTGGGATGCGACGTTCACGCGTGCGCTCTTTTCCGACGCTGCCGCCGCAACCCCGTCGCGTCGCGGTCGATCCGCGACCAGCGATCGTAGATGTCGGCAATATAATCGCGCGTTTCGGCATAGGGCGGCACGCCGTGGTAACGGGCGACCGCACTCGGGCCCGCATTGTAGGCCGCAAGCGCGGCTGCGTACGGGTCGGGATAGACGCGATCGTAGGCGTTGACGTAACCACCCAAAAGATCGGCCGAGCCTCGCATCGCATCGGCCCAGTTGAAGGGATCGACACCCGCGCCGTCCGCCGTCTCGAGGGTAAACTGGGCGATGCCGATCGCGCCCGCGACCGAGAGAGCGTCGGGATTGAAGCCCGACTCCTGGAGGAGCGTCGCACAGAAAAACTCGGGCGAGAGATGATGGCGGCGCGCGAGCCCGACGGCATGCGTGACGAAAACGAGCGCATCGAAGGGGTCGAGCCGATGATTCGCCCGCGTCGCCGATCGCACGATTGCGAGTGTTGGACCGCCGGGAACCGGGGTATCGTAGAGCAAGCGAAGTCCGCGGAGTTCCGAAGCGCGTGGAGGAATCCGCCAGCTTCGGACCCGTTCTTCGAGGAGATCCAAGCGAGGGGGCACGTTCGTTCGACGCTCGGCATCATCCGCGGTCGGCGGCGATCCCGAAACGCACCCCACGAGCAGGCCGAGCCCGAGAGCAGCCAGTGCGGGCAGGGACCTTCGCGCGGTCAAAGCAAAAGTGAAGCAAAAAGACGTATTTACCTCGCAATGGATGGGATTCGGGAAGTAGCATATGGGCGGCGGCGTTTTCATGTACTTAGTTGCGCTTGCGGTCGTGTTGATCGTGGGCGATCTCGCATCGACCTTCCTTTACCATTTGCCGCAGCATCTTTGGTTCAAATTGCATCTGCGGACGCATCACGACCGGAGCCGCTCGTACTGGGATCATGCGGTCCTCTCGCGCGATCCTGAGGTCTTGCTCGACGGACTCTTGGGCGCCGTTCCATACGTCGCCGTCGCCGCGCCGCTCTTTTGGTTCGGGCCTGCCGCGATTGCCGGCGCCGTTACCGCACTGTTGCTCGGTCAACTCCACGTCTGGTGGCGCCATACAAACGATCTTGGCTGGAAGACCCCTGCGCCCGTCGTGCGCATCTGCCGTGCGCTCCAGATCGTTTTACCGGAAGATCATGACGGGCACCATCGCAATCCCGACATCGAATTCGGCGATATCTTCCGTTTCTACGACGCGCCCGCACGCGCCATGCTGGCTTCCGTGCGCTCGATGCAACGTCGTCGACGCAACGCAATGCGACGTCTGCAACGCATACGAGCAATACGTGTCATGCGCACCGCGCAGCGTGCGTAGCGAACGATCGAGCTAACTGAGGGTAAATGACCAAACGCGTTCTTCTTCTGATTTCGGATACCGGTGGGGGCCACCGCAGCGCGGCCGATGCCATCGTTGCCGGCCTCTCGGAAGTCGACACCGGCCCGCACGGTGAGCATTTTTCATTCGAATACCGCATCGAAGATGTCGCCGCCCACTGCAGTTTTCCGCTCTCGCAGCTCGGTCCGGCCTATAGCGCGGCCCTGCGCTTTGCCCCTCCGGTGTATGGCGCTCTTTTCCACGCTACCAACGGTCGGCGTCGCTTCCGCAACGTTATTCGGCTTCTCGAGCCGCTCTATCGCGAGCGCTTGCGCAAACTTTTTCAAAGCTATAAGCCCGACGTCATCGTCTCGGTCCACCCCTTGCTCAACCATGCGGCGCTTCGCGCCCGTGCCGACGCAAAGATGCTCCAGATTCCCGTCATCACGGTCGTAACCGATCTCGGACGCGTTCACGAAGGCTGGCTCGTTCCCGACGTCGACGCCGTCGTGGTTCCGGCGCGCGAAGTTTATCAACGCGCGCGTGAAAAGGGCATCCCGGCGAACCGGATCTATCAGCTCGGGCATCCCGTCCATCCCAAATTCGAAGACATTTCAAACACGAAGGCGCAGTGCCGGATCGCGCTCGGCCTCCCGGCCGACAAGACGATCGCGCTCCTGATGGCGGGCGGTGAAGGCGGCGGCAAACTCCTACCGACCACGCTCGCGCTCGCGAAGTCGAGGTTACCACTGCATATGGTCGTGGTGACCGGCCGGAACGCCGCGCTACGCACGAAGCTCGACGAACTGGCGCGAACCCTGCCGACGCCGATGACCGTCCTCGGTTACTGCGACAATATCCCCGAACTGATGCGTGCGGCAGATTTGCTCGTCACCAAAGCCGGCCCCGGTGCCATCGCCGAAGCGAGCCTCGCCGAAGTCCCTGTTGTCGTGTACGACTTCATCCCGGGCCAAGAGTACGGCAACCTCAAATACGTGGAAAATAATGGCATCGGCGTCGTTGCCCTTACGGGAACCGATGTCGTGCGTCGCGTTCGGAGCATCGTCGGCAACGTCGAACGCATGCAAACGATGCGCGATTGCCAAGCCGAGGTCGCGCCTCGCGGTAGCTCGCGCCGCATCGCCGAACTCATCGCGAATCTCGCCTTCGGCGAACTCTCCGATGCCGCCCCGCCGAAGCCACCGGTGCGCGTGCGTCCAACGGCGGTCGCGCTCTAGACTGTTCCACCGTCGACCCGATGCCGATGCGGGTATGAGACGGTTCCGGTCAGTGCGGCCAACCGTCGTCTTCTTCCCGCACGGAGCACGACCGATCCGATCCGCCCCCGGACCCCATTCACCCAACCCTCACGCGGACCATCATCGGATCGCGGAATTGTTGCGCGAACTCGTCGGGGCCCAGACGCGATTTCCGGCCCTTTTCGCCGTGCCCGGTGAAGCGCGGGGGCTCTTCGCCCTCAGCGGAACGCTCGTCCGCACGAACGAGGTCGCTTTCGCACTGTTGGCGTGCGATCCCGACGACCCGCTGGGCAGCGCCACGGCCGCGCTCGCGCCCGCATGTCGCGAGCCCGCCGCGCGGGCGGCGTTCGCGCTTGCGAGCACGGGGCAAAGCGCGGACGTCGACGTTCGGCTTCTGTCGCGCGACGGTCGTTCCGCGATCGACTTTGCCGCCACGCTCTCGCCCGCAATTGTGGACGACACGATCGTCGGCGTTTACGCAACCGCACGCGACGTCACGCTCGAGAAAAACGCGGAGCGTTCTGCCACGCGCAAGATCGCCGAGTTAGAATCGTTCTTCGAGCGTCACACCGACGCGATGATCGCCGTGGACGCAATCGGTCGGACGCGTTCGGTCAATGCGGCTTATGAAGCCCTCAGCGGCTTGACCGCAAGTGACGTCGTCGGCAAGCCGTATACCGCGCTCATCACGCCGCAGAGCTGGCTTTCCACGGCGCTCCTCTTTCGGCGCACACTGGGCGGCGAATCCGTCGTCGGGGGAACGATACTCCTACATCGTGATGGGACGCCGATCGAGATCGTCGGCATGGGCGTGCCGATCGTCGTCGACGGCGACGTCGTCGGTGCCTACGCAATCGGTCGCGACGTTCGCGAAGAGCGCCGCCTCGAACGCGATGCGCGCGAGCAATCGGAACGTATGCGCGAGCTCTATCTCGTCGCGGCGTCGACGGGGCAAACAGCCGAAGCGCAGCTTCACGCCGCGCTCGAACTCGGCTGCGCTCGCTTGAAATGCGATAGCGCGCACCTCACACGGATCGAGGGCGGCATCGCGCATTTCGTCGGGTGTTGCGGAAACGCACCTCATCCCCGTGGTGCAAATGTGCCGCTCGGCGACGTGCCCGAATGTGCGGCGGTCGCCGCGCTCGCGCCGCTGCGAAGCGATGCCACGACGACCACCTGCGGCACGTCGATCGGCGCACCGATCGACGTCGGCGGCCTCCGCTACGGCGCGGTCTGCTTCATGGCACGACACGATCGCGAGGAGCCCTTCAACGACAGCGATCGCGATTTCGTGCGACTCATCGGGGCGCTGGCGGCATCGACGATCGAACGCGGCGAACAACGCAGGCGTCTCGACGCGCTCGCCTTCTTCGATCCGCTCACGGGGCTTGCGAACCGCCGACTTCTCGACGACCGACTCGCGCAAGCGATCGCGCACGCGCGTCGCGATCGCGAAACGTTCGCCGTACACTTCTACGATCTCGACGGCTTCAAAGAGATCAACGACCACTACGGGCATCTCCGTGGCGACGAAGTCCTACGCATTATCGGCCATCGTTTCGAACGGATCACGCGCGACGTCGACACGATCGCACGTGCCGGTGGCGATGAGTTCGTCGTCGTGCAACCGAGCGTCAGCGATCGCGCCGATGCGACGATTCTCGCCGAGCGTTTGCGCGAGGCGGTCGCCGAATCGTTCGTCCTCGATGGGGTCGAACATCGCCTCACGATGAGCGGTGGGATCGCGCTTTTCGATGTCGATGGCGAGGGTAACGGCGAAGATGCCAAGTCGCTCCTCGCTCGCGCCGACGCCGCCCTCTATCGCGTCAAAGCCTCGGGTCGCGATGCGATCGCCTTCGCTGAAAAGGCGATAGCCTAAACGCTCGCGCGCGCGGAAAGCCCACCGCGACGCGCCATCGTCGCCGCGCCGATCGCACCCGCATCGTTGCCCAATGCCGCCGCGACGATCCGCGTCATCCCACGTGGCACCATCGTCGTGAGCGCATCGACACGTGGCGTCACGGCATCGATGAGGAATGCGCCCGCGCTCGCGACGCCGCCGCCGAGTGCGATGCATTCGGGATTGACGAATGCGATCACGTTCGCAAGGCCGGACGCCAGATCGTCGATATAACGCGCCCACGCCGCGCGACCGTGACCGTCGCCGGCTTCAGCGGCCTTGCGAATCGCTTTCGAACCGAGCTTTTCAGGTTTACCCGACACGAGCGTGCTGCGCGGAAAGGACGGCGCGATCGCGAGCGCGTGACGGATGAGGCCGAGCCCCGATGCTTGTGCTTCGAAACATCCGGTTTTTCCGCAGCCGCAGATGAACCCGTCGGTCGCGCGCAGTTGATGGTGCCCGATCTCGCCCGCGCCACCGAGGTTCCCGCGCACGAGTTCGCCTGCCGCAACGATGCCGCCGCCGATCCCCGTGCCAAGCGTTAGCAAGACGAAATCGTGCGTGCCACGGCCGGTGCCGAACGTATATTCGCCGAGCGTCGCACAGCGCGCGTCGTTCGCGACGACGACCGCGCAACCGAAACGCTCCGTGAGACGCGCGCCGAGCGGCGCGTCGTGCCAGCCGAAATTCGGCGAGTACCGCACCGCGCCCGTCGCAGCGTCGATGTCGCCCGGCGACCCGATGCCGATCGTCTCGACTCGTTCTTTGCTGCTCGCGTTCGCTTCGTCGACGGCCGCCCCGATGATCTTGACGACGCTCTCGAAATCGTGATCGACGATATCGTGTTCCGCGCGAGCAACGATCGCGCCGTCGTCGCCGACGACGGCTGCGAGAACGTGCGAACCACCGAGATCGATGCCGATCGTTTTACGTGCCATGGCGCATGCGCTTTCACGGATCGCGAGGGGCTCCCTCGCGCGCGAGCGCGAAACGACACGCATGATCGCGCTCGATTTTATTCTACCAGGCGACCTCATCGCCGACGTCATCGCGACCCGCCGCGACCTCCACGTCCATCCCGAACTCGGCTTTGAAGAAGTCCGCACCGCTGGCATCGTCGCGACGCGCCTGCGCGCGCTCGGCTACGACGTTCACGAAAAGATCGGCATTACGGGCGTCGTCGGCGTCATGCGCGGAACGCGTCCCGGCAAAACGATCATGTTGCGCGCCGATATGGACGCGCTACCACTACCCGAGGAGAACGACGTCGCCTACGCGTCGGTCGAAGCGGGGAAGATGCACGCGTGCGGCCACGACGGCCACGTCGCGATGTTACTCGGTGCGGCGCGCCTGATCGCCGAACGCAGAGCCGAGCTCGCCGGCACGATCGTGCTCTGCTTCCAACCCGCTGAGGAAGGCAAGGGCGGCGCGAAAGCAATGGTCGATGAAGGGGTACTCGAGCGCTTCGGCGTCGAGCGCGCGTACGGGTTGCATCTCTTCTCGCAGCTCGCGACGGGTGTGCTCGGATTTCGTGAAGGACCGTTCTATGCATCGAGCGATTCACTGGAGATTCGCATCGACGGGCATGGCGGGCACGGCGCCGCGCCGCATCTCTCGGTCGATCCAATTTTGGTTGCCGCCGAGTTCATCGCGTCGGTGCAAAAGGTCGTGAGCCGACAAGTCGATCCGATGGAACCTGCGGTCGTAACGATCGGCGCGATTCATGGTGGAACGACGCACAACGTCATCCCGTCGTCGGTGACGATGCTCGGCACGGTCCGCGCCTTCGATCACGGCGTCCGCGAAAAAATGGCCGAGCGCATCGAGCGCGTGCTGCGCGGCGTGTGCGACGCGTCGGGCGCGTCGTATGCCTTCGAGTATCTGTGGCGCTACCCGGTAACGTCGAATGACGTCGCGCAGACGCAGTACGTCCGCGCCCTCGCCGAGCGGAGCATCGGCGAGACGCGTGTCATCACATCGGAGAAGCATATGGGCGCCGAAGACTTCTCGTTCTTCGCACAGCGCGTACCCGCGTGCTACTTCGTGCTCGGCAGCAGTGGCAGCCCGCAATCGAGTTTCTCACACCACCACGGAAAATTCGACATCGACGAAGCAGCGCTCGAAACGGGCGTGCGCATCATGGCATCGCTCGCTTTCGACGCACCCGAGCACGCGCCATAGCGCGCGCTCGAGCGAGCTACGCGAAGGTCTCGGCGTCGTCGCGATCGATGACGTGGATCATCAAAACCTCCGGCGGCAACGACGCCGAAATCGAATAGAGCGCGGTGACGAACGCGCGTGCTTCGGCGGGCACGTCCGAAAGCCGGATCTTGAGGAGTCGCGCGTCCCACTTCGCGATGCGCTCGTCGTCGATCCGACCGCGTAGCCATGCGAGCACCGCGGCTTCGTCCGCTGCATCGGTAACGGCCGAGACGAATTCGTCGTGCGTCGTGTCCATCGCGCGATAGGAGAGCGCGCTCATCGCGATCATCCCGTCCGACGTGTTGATGTACGCCCCCATACGACCACCGGGAAGACTCGCGCGCACCTTGGCGGAGAGATCGAGGCCGTTCATCGGGTGCGAATGCATGCTCTGAAGCCGGGCACCTCGGATGATGCGTTTCAGCATCGATTGCGGCTATCGCGAAACGTTTACCGCGTGGCCGCAGTAGCTTCGTAGCGATTCGACAAAACGTGCGGTCATGTTTGGATGTAGCGAACACTGGCTCGGGAAGCGCTTCTCTCACGCGCTGACCACATTTCTTTGCGGAGAACGCGAGCGGACCGAACTCGCGGCGACCGATACCGTCGATGAATCCGCGCTCGAGCGACGATACGAAAGTTTTCGCATGGATCGCGCGACGGCGCTCCGTACGGGCGGCGCCGTCACCGCGTACGCGATGGCGAATGCCGTCTTACCCGATACCGCACCCGCAGCGACGATGAAGCCCGATGCGTGGACCACGACGACCAAACCCGTTCCTCTGGGCAAAACGCACGTCATTCCGTCGAATCCGGAAACCGTCACGCTCGGCCTTTTCGATCCCGTCAAGCCGCCCGTGGCGACGATCGCTTCGGGCGATGTCGTGGTCTACATCGACACGTGGACGCACTTCCTCAACAAACTCCAGCCCGGCGTCTCTGCAGACGAACTCGCCGCGATGCGCAAAGCCGGCCCCGGTCGTGGCGTGCACTCGATCATCGGTCCCGTAAAAGTCGAGGGGGCGAAGCCGGGCGATCTCCTCGAGATCCGTTTCCTGAGGCTCGAGACCATCGACTTTGGTGCGAACTTTCACAATCCGGGCGAATTACACACGGGCTCGTTACCCGATGAATTCGCCGAGGGCCACGTCCATTATTTCAAGCTCGATGGGGCCGACGGCTTCGTCGAATTTTCGCCGAAAATCAAACTCGAATTGCGACCGTTCCAAGGCACCTTCGGCGTCATGCCCGCGGGCGGCGTCGCGGTCAGTTCGGTCGCGCCGGGCAAACATGCAGGCAACATCGATTGCAAAGAACTCATCGCCGGTTCTTCACTTTACGTCCCCGTCCAAGTCGAAGGCGGGTTGATCTTTACGGGCGACTCGCATGCGTTGCAGGGCGACGGCGAAGTGAACATCACGGCAATCGAGACGGCGATGAAAGAAGTTCGGTGCCAGATCATCTTGCATCCGGCGCAGACCGCGTATGCGTATCCGATGATCGAGACGCCGACGCATTGGCTCATGCTCGGCTTCGATGCCTCGCTCAACGATGCACTACGGATCGCGCTTCGTAATACGATCGACTTTCTCGTCGTCAAAGCCGGACTCTCGCGCAACGATGCGTACGGTCTCGCGAGCCTTGCGGTCGATTTCCGCGTCTCGCAGATGGTCGATAAGAGTAACGGCATCCATGCGATGATTCCAAAATCGATCTTCGCCGCCGATTTCCGCAAGACGATCGCGGTCGTCTAGCGACGAGCCGCGTTCGCTAGAGGTTACCGAACCTTCGCCACGCGGTTGGACGCGTCGTTGTACTTCGTGTAGAGAATCGTCACTTCGTCGGCTTTGCACCGCATGACGCGGTAGGTCCTACGATCGTAATTACACGTCTCCTCGGTGCCGTTTTCGAACGCATAGGCGAACGTACCGACGCGTTTGCCATCGAGGTTTTGATCGGCCGTACGTGTGAAGCTCGCGGCCGGATTGGCCTTGGCGTTTCGAATCACGCCCGCGATATCGACATCGAGGTTGCTGGAAACGCGACCCGAGTGCTCCCATTTTCCGCCAGAAAAAGTCCAGTAATCGCTTCCGACGATGACCGTCCGTACGGGCTTCCCTCCGCCGATCTCCGTCGTCATCTCATAGCGATTGGGTGCGACCCAGACACCGAGCGACCGCGCGGTACCGAGCACGGTGAGCCGATACGACTTCACGGTCGAAAACGCGGCGACGATCTTCTTCCTGAGCGCCGCGTCGTTCGCCGCACTCGCATCGGTCGGCGCTACGGCGATGGCGAGCGTCGCGCTCGCGATCGCGGCGGAAACGAAACGGGCAACGTGCGACATCCCTCGACCTTCACGGGGTCCGCGCGCGCTCCCTCGCGAACCCGTTCGCATGCACGAGACCATCGACCTCATCGCTCATTCCGCCATGCGCGACCTGCGCGCGATCACGCGTAAAACAGGCCAGCCCACGACGATCGAACTCCTCGATACGGTGCCGATGGAGCACGTCCAAGAAATCGAGATCACCGAAGAGCACATCACGGTGACGTACAACCAGAAGACGACCTTTAAGTACAACGTCAACGAGATCTCGCACAAAGAGTGGTCGTACAAATATAACGAAGATCCTGAATTCGTGAAGGCGATCGGTGCCGTCATCGAACTCGCACGCAAGCACTTGCGCGACGTTCCCGACAACGTTGCGTGCCCGCCGGGATGTGCGGAATGTTGTAGTGGCTACGAGCCCTTCGTGAGCCGCGCCGACGTGCAGCGGATCGCAGATCACTTCACGATGTCCTACGAAGAAACGCTCGCCGAGTACGTCGTAGCGCGCGATTCGGCCGATGGTTTCGTCGTCGGGTATCTCCGAAAAGTCGAAGATGATATCGCGAGTCAGTGCGTTTTCCTTAAAGGCAACACGTCGGGCCGCCACTATTGTGGCATCTACGACGCGCGCCCACACGATTGCGGTGCCTTCACGCCGATCGGTTGCGAAGACGTCGATGCGAGCTTGCGTCACAACCGCAAATTCGAGCCCGGGTCGCCATTCAAGCCGAAGCCGCGGCCCGTCACCTCGAAACGCAAAATCAGGCGATGAACTACGATGCGATCGTCGTCGGTGCGGGCCATAACGGCCTCGTCGCCGCGGCCTATCTCGCCAAAGCCGGTCGCCGCGTGCTCGTCCTCGAACGACGCGACGTCCTCGGCGGTGCGGCGGTAAGCGAGGCCGTATGGCCCGGGTGGACCGTTTCGACGGCATCGTATGTGTGCAGTTTACTTCACCCCCGTATCATCGAGGAACTCCGGCTGCGTGCGTACGGCTACGATGCGTATCCGAAAGATCCGTCGTCGTTCACGCCACTCCCCGACGGACGCTCGTTACTGCTCGGCCGCGACGACGCGACCAACGCGAGCGAGATCGCGCGCTTCAACCGCGCCGACGTCGCGGGATTCGGCGCGTTCGAACGCGCCGCGACCGCGCTCGGTTCGCAACTCTTCGACGCCTTCGAACGCGACGATCCCGAAAACGTGCGCTTCGACGATGCAACCCACGCGACGCTTTACGGCTCGGCCGCCGCGTTCGTCGAAACCTACGTCGACACGCCCGTCTTGCAAGCCACGCTCGCGACCGACGGCCTCATCGGCACCTATGCTGGGCCACGCGATCCCGGCACCGCCTACGTGCTCGCGTACCACTACGCGGGCCGGGCGCTCGGGTCGCAGGGGGCGTGGGGTTTCGTGCGTGGCGGCATGGGCGCGATCTCGCGTGCGCTCGCACTGGTCGCGCGCATCGCAGGGGCGACGTTTGCGACAAATGCAACCGTCTCGCGCATCCTCGTTCGCGACGGTCGCGCCTACGGTGTCGCACTTGCCGACGGCACGGAGTTCGAAGCGCCTGTGGTGCTCAGCGGGGCCGACCCGATCGCGACGTTCGGTGAGATGCTCGCACCGAGCGATCTCCCGGACGATCTCGCGGCGCGCGTGCGCGATTGGCGAATCGAGGGCTGCTCGCTCAAGCTCAACCTCGCCCTCGGCGAACTCCCGAATTTCACCGCGCGACCCGGCAACGTTACGGCGCAAAGGCATCATCGCGCGACGATCCACGTCGCGCCTTCGATCGACTATCTCCAAAACGCGCATGACGATGCGCGCGCGCGTGGAGCGTCGCCCGAGCCGATGCTTGAATGCTTCATGCAGACGCCAACCGATCCGAGCCTCGCGCCGCCGGGCAAACACCTCCTCTCGGTCTTTGCCCAATATTACCCATACCACCGCGTCGACGGCCCGTGGGACGATGCCAAGCGCGCGGAAGCGCGAGATACGATCGTCGCGACGCTCGCGAAGTACGCGCCGAATATTCCGAGTGCGATCGAAAGCGTCCAGCTCCTCGCCGCGCCCGATCTCGAAGAACGCTTCGGGCTCCACGGCGGGCACATCTTTCACGGCGAACTCTTGCCGGGACAGATTTTGGGCGAACGGTTCTCGACGCGCACGCCGATCGCCGGACTCTATCTCTGCGGTTCCGGCGCGTCTCCCGGCGGTTGTGTGAGCGGCATTCCCGGCTTGCGCGCCGCGCGTGCGGTCGCGGTCGACACGTTCGCTCCGTTGCCGGCATGAGCGAACGTGTTTCGCGATTCGGCGAGGCCGATGAAGCGGCATTACCGAGCGACATCGCGGCGATCTACGCGACGTATCGCGAGCGAATCGGCTTCGTGCCCAACGTCTTTCGCACGTATGCGAAGCGGCCGGCGCACTTCCGCGCTTTTCTGGCGTATCACGACGTGCTCATGCGTGGTGAAAGCGGCCTCACGCGTGCCGAGCGCGAGGCGATCGTCGTCGCGGTCTCAGCTGAAAACGCGTGTCAGTATTGCGTGATCGCGCACGGTGCGGCGTTACGCGTGCTCGGTAAAGATATCGCGCTCGCCGATCGCATCGCGATCAATTGGCGCACGGCCGACCTCTCACCACGCTGGTCGGCGATGATCGCGTTCGCATCGCGCGTAAACGAGCCACGTTTCGCTGCGACTGATGCCGAGATCACGGCGCTCGCTTTGGCGGGCTTCAGCGAGAGCGACATCTGGGATATTGCGGCGGTCGCGGCATTCTTCGGCTTTTCCAACCGCATGGCGGGGGCACTCGATATGCGCCCCAATGCGGAATTCTACGCGATGGGTCGGAGTTAGGCCGCGAGATCGACGGTCGGGACCGTGAGTTTGACGCGCAGGCGACGTTTCGCGCGGGAGATGTACGTCTTGACGGTTCCGATCGGAATATCGAGCTCGACTGCGATCTCGCGATAGCGCAATCCACGCAGATAGTACAGATCGAGAACATTGCGATATTTCGCGGGGAGCGACCCGAGCGCGGCATGGACGCGCGACGCTTCATCATTTTGCAGCGCGAGTTCTTCTGGGCCGGGATCGCTCGGCCCGACTTCGTCCCTCGCCGCATACGTCGCGGCGTGGCGGCGGCGCCGAATCGCGTCGAGCGACGCGTTGCGTGCGATGACGAAGAGCCAACGCGCGAACGGTCGGTCGGGATGAAAATCGGCGAGCCGATCGTACGCGCGCAAGAACGCAACTTGTGCGATATCTTTGGCTTCGTCGGCGTCGTGCGTGAGGCGATAGGCGAGGCGCACGATCGGCGCGCGGTAGCGCTCGACGAGCACTTCGAATGCGTCGTTCGACCCGGCGCGTGCCGCGTCGACGAGCGAGCTATCCGTCGCGTGCATCACTGCACCCCCGGCGGACGCACGGGACCGACGCCGACGACACGTCCGCTCCGCCACGCGAAGAAGACACATCCGAGAAACAGGACGGGCGCGGCGAGCATGTAGAT
>ENA-OFCD01000339-OFCD01000339.1-metagenomes-genome-assembly--contig:-NODE-339-length-31563-cov-6.687254_pt1 | contig 31563 bp, 28 predicted proteins | sample MGYA00153392_OFCD01 | MGnify analysis MGYA00153392
GTCGAGTCTTCGTGACCAATACATGTCGTAAAAGTTGAAGTGCGGAATGTGGGCTATAACTTTCTTTGCTCGTGTTCCATAATGACCTTTTCGGTTAGATATTGTGGTACCTCATCAAAGCGATCGAATTCCATTGAGAAGTTACTACAAGATTGGCTGAGGCGATCGAGATCTGTTTGAAAGCCAAACATTTGTGCACGAGGAATTCTCGCTATGATTTTAGTAATTTCCCCAGATCGTTCTTGTCGAGCGATCTGACTGCGTAGGGATTCGAGTAGGTGAATAACTTCATCCAAACAGTCATTAGGAACTTCAATCCCGACCTTCATCACTGGCTCAAGCAAAACTGGCTGCGCCTTTTTGACAGCTTCTTTAATAGCGAGCGAAGCCGCAATTTTAAATGCCATTTCATGCGAGTCAATTTCATGGTGCGATCCATCGACAAGCGTAACAATTAGATCGGTGACTGGATACCCAGCCAAAATTCCAGACGCACACGTTTCTTTGACACCTTGCTCGATCGATTCAGTAAAGTATCCAGAAGCCATAACAATCTTGGAAATAAATTTTAGCCCGCTTCCAGGTGCTCCAGGCTCGATTTCGATGACAACATGACCGTAGGATTCACCACCACCGTATCTGATATATTTACCTTCTTGCCTGACACCTGTACGAATGGTTTCGCGATAAAACGCTTGTGGTTTGCTGATGTTTGCCTCAATCTTAAATTCGCACAATACACCCGCTACCAAATTTGCTAGGTAAAAATCGCCCATCTCCTCGCTACAAGCAATTATCGCTCGATCGATATACCAATCGATATAGATATGAAGAGTTGGCTCTTTACGTGACAAAATCTGAAGAGCCTCGTCAAGCTGATGTATATCTCGATCTGTGTGTGGTTCTACAGCTATAAAAATTACTGGTTCTATCAGCTTCATAGCGATGCTACAAATAACTTTGTCTCACGATTCTCCATAGGGAGAGGCTTCGCCAACGGCAGCAAAAGCAAGACAGGCTTTGATGTCTTCTGTTGTGAGTTCGGAAAAGTCTTCCAGAATTTCCACCTCGGTCATCCCACCTGCCAAATATTCTAGTATGTCGTAGACTGTAATTCTCATTCCTCGAATACACGGCTTGCCACTGTGTTTTCCAGGCTCAATTGTAATGATGTTTTGGTAATCCATACAAATAAAGTAGTACGAGAAACATATCTATAATTATACCAGGAACCCTTGTGACCACTGATGATGTACAACCAGTGACTTGAGCTAATGCGTTGGCGGAGCCTTCCCTTTGGGAAATCGACTCAAACCCGATCTAGAATAGTTAGTTCATGCTTATCCCTAGTCTTCGCTCCTATGACTGCACTCACTGCTAACTTAATTGAAATTTTCTCGGCAATTCAAGGTGAGGGCATCAATGTTGGGACGCGCCAGATCTTTGTCCGGTTTGGGGGCTGCGACTTGCGTTGCGCTTACTGTGATAGCCAACATACTTGGCAAAAACAACCCACTTGCGAGATCGAGCAGACACCTGGAGAGCGAGATTTTATCACTCATGATAACCCGATCGAGTCATCCCAACTTCTGAGCTGGATCGATCGGCAAAATCGACCTCATTTGCACGACAGCATTAGTATCACTGGTGGCGAACCGTTATTACATGCGGCTTTTCTCGCTCAATTCTTGCCCCAAGTCAAGGCATTAACAGACTTACCGATTTATCTAGAGACAGGTGGACATCGACCTGGGCAGTTAATGCAGATTCTACCTTATTTGGATTCGATCGGGATGGATATTAAGTTGCCGAGTGTCAGTGGGGAAACTCACTGGGAAAAACATCGAGAATTTTTGCAGGTATGTCGAGATGCGGATGTCGATGTATTTGTCAAAATTATTATTTCTCAGACGACCGATCCTGCCGAACTACAACAAGCAGCTCGATTAGTTGCAGATGTGAGCGATCGCATCATCATTTTTTTGCAGCCAATGACAGCTTTAGCTCAACCACATACAAATCCCAATTTATCAGCACCAACGCCTTCACAGGTATTGGCTTGGCAGACTTTAATGAAGGAATATTTGCCGCAAATTCGGGTAATTCCCCAAACGCATAAAATGATTGGACAGTTGTAATTTATAGCTAATTTACTATTCGATCGCCATCGTATTTGCTAGTTAAGATCGGCGATCCTGTTGTGATGCGGCCTGATGACAAAGAAATAACTAGAGATGGTTGAAAGAGTTGTGTACAATATTGTCGGATTGACTTTCATTAATACCAAACTCAAGTAAATTGCCATGAATCCATTAATCGGAATGCTTGCGAGTCAACTGGGTGGGCCAGCAATTCAACAAATTAGCCAGCAAATTGGCTCAGACCAAGGTACAACTCAATCGGCGGTAGGGATGGCTCTACCGATGCTATTGTCGGCAATGGGCAACCGTGCGGCGACACCAGATGGTGCTGAGGCAATTCAGCAAGCCACTCAATCAAATGATGGCTCGATTTTGGATAATGTGATGGGTTTTGTGGGGAATGCTGGTGCGGCGGGGATGGGTAGTGCGTTGCTCGGTCAAGTGCTGGGTGGTGGTAGTCACAATGCGATGGCTGATACCATCAGTCAAAACACTGGCATGGAGAGTGGTGCAGCGACCCAACTATTGGGTATTCTGACACCATTGGTGATGGGTGCATTGGGTAAATCCAGCCAGGAGCAGGGTGGTTTAGATGCTAATGGGATTGCCCAGATGCTTGGCTCTTTTGGGGGCGGCAATGACCTGCTAGGCATGGCAACAAGAGCGATCGATGCTGATGGGGATGGTAATATTGTTGAAGATTTGGGGAATATTATCGGTAAGATGTTTTAGGTTGGCTGGTGGCTAGACGCTTTCATCCTAAAGCCTGCTTAGAGCAAAGGGGTTTTTCAGTTCAGACTGCCATGCCTGCTTGGGTAAGGCCGTCTGAGATTTCATCAGCCAAAGATGGTGGCGATCGTCACAAAGTCTGATAGAATCGATTGTTGTTTGGGGCTGTAGCTCAGTTGGATAGAGCGATCGCCTCCTAAGCGATAGGCCGTGGGTTCGATCCCCGCCAGTCCCGTTGTCTGCATTGATAAATTATGGTAACTTGAGCCTAGCATTTGCTAGGAGCTGTCTAGTTCCTCAATTTATCCTTTCCAAGCTCATTGCAGCATGGCGCATCACCGCACCCTCCCCCGATCCCGTCCGTCCTCAGTTCCAAAGCAACGCCACCGCCATCGCTGGCGATTGTGGAGATTGTTATTACCAATTTCACCCCTCATATTTCCAATCGCCTGGATTGGCTATCGAGAGGTAGAAAATACCTGGATTCAACCTCAAGCAATTTTTGTCTTGGGTGGTGAAGAAGAGCGCGAAATATTTGCCGCGAAATTTGCCCGCACACATCCCGATTTACCCGTGTGGATTTCCAGTGGCGCACCCCCAGGTTATACCAAACGAGTTTTTAAAAAGGCTGGTGTCTCGACTGGAAATCTACATCTAGATTATCAAGCGATCGATACTGTGACTAATTTTACAACGCTAGTCGATCGATTTGAGTCTAAAGGGATTACTAGTGTCTATCTGGTGACTTCTGACGATCACATTCAAAGAGCCAGAACGATCGGTGAAATTGTATTTGGTAGCCGAGGGATTAAAGTTAAACCTGTAACTTTTGTCAGTGGTAGACCGTTGGAACCGATTCGCAAGAGTGTCCGAGATGGATTTCGATCGTTATTGTGGTGGGCTACTGGTTATGCTGGTGGCAAGTGACAAATTTCTGAGATCGATCGGTACTAAAAGTTGTCGAGCGATTTGCGGTATTTCTTGCTAGGGTCAAATTAGATATCTAATGTGAATGGTGGAGGATCGAGTTGGCGTAGCCTCTGAGAAGCAACTCAACTTAGAATTGGCTCATCCACCATCCGCAATTTAATTACCGAGATGATTTGTTCCAAACAAATGGTTGAGTAAAGTATCGCTGAGTTCGCGATTCCACCCCCGCAGTCGGACGATAACTCTTGAGAATACAAAGGCTAATTCGATCCCATCGACTGCGGTAGCTTTACCCGCTAGATTACCGCCCTCGGTGCGTTCGCCGCGATGATGTTTGAGCAATGACACGAGGTTTTTGGTCGAACCTTTGACTTGTCCATAGTAGGATGAGGCAAACGCCCAACGGCTGAATCCCCAGAATTTGGCGAGGTGATTTACTTCGTCTTGGAGTGGTTGCGCGATCGCTTGTTGAAGTGCGCCTGTAGAGTGTGCCATCAACCACAAGTAGATTGAGACGGCTCCCCATTCGGTGGAAATCCGGCTGAGGGTGTGATTGTAGACAGCTTGTACCGAACTAGTTGCTTGGTAGCCACTGACGGTATTGGGTTTGGGTAGCAGTTTCTCGCCTGTGAGTTGGCTGTAAATCTTCTTGAAGGTGGGAGCGTGTTGACGTTCTTCTTTTTCCCAAACGCCGAGAGTTGCGATCGATCCGTCGGGGTTTTGGCTACCACCCATAAAGTAAGCCATTTCGGGGTGAATTGACTGCATGTAACTCCAGCTTTCTTGGGAGTATTCATGGATGGGTGTCTCAATTTCGGTGGCTCCAGCGACGAGCATGATAAATAAGTCTGGATCGACACCGACAATCTGTGTGCGCGAGATCGACTTCCAATCAATGGGTTCCCACTGTCTAACATGGGGCTGGGCAAATTGGGTGGGTAAGTCGATGAGTTTTTGGCTGAGGATTTCGATCGACAAGTAGCGATCGATCAGTCGGTTCATCCGGGCGCGAATTTGGAGATAGTTGGGCTGCTGAGGGCAGGATCCAGCTAGATCGGTGTTGATGTGGCGGCGGTTTTGAAGTAATTTCATGTTGTGTTGCTCAGGTGATAATCTGCGAGTGATTACATCTTCGCCGACTGATTTGTGAGGGTGCAATGAGTAAACTGAACCAAGGTGAATTGGGGTGAAGTAAGATTGGGAGATGGAAATGAAAGAATTAGAACTATGGTGGCATCGCGATCGACAGCTTCAGATGCTCGATCGGCTATTAGAGCGGCTAGGACTGACGCGCACGCGTGGGGAGTGTTTTTTGCGATTGTGGATTTATCTAGCGGTGAAGGAGCAGCAAGAGCGAGATCCACACATCAAACCACCATTGTTAGAGCTGGCTTTACTCGCTCGACCTGTCATTTGTAGTCATCGTGAAGCAGCCGAATTATTTTATAGCGATCGCGATCGGGGGAGCGATCGATCGGCAGGTATGATGTTGGACAAATTAGCCGCATTGGGCTTGATTAGGAAACAATTTGATGGTAACGTCAGCCGGATTGAGATTCTCGCTCTTGCGGAAGGATTGGAACTCAAACTAACCGAGGAAGTACAGATAAAGATCGAGTCATTCGATCCGCGCTGCGATGCGATTCCCGTTGCCAATTTACTAGCAACTAATTACAATTGGATGAATCACAATACCGAAGCAACACCGCATCGAATTGTGAATATCCTCCGTCAATGGGCGCGTCAATATGTGCGAGGGATGCGAGTACTCCGTCGTCAGGACAATCTCAATCCGATCGGTTTTTATATCTTGTATCCTACGGTAGCTGCTGCTGTATCCAACTTTTTTATCGCGCCGAGTAAGAGTCTACATCTGAGTGCGATATCAGACACCGATCCCTTTGTGATGGCGCAATCGGGAGATCTCGATTGCAGCTCGGTGTATATTCGCAGTTGGGCGATCGACCGTGACTATCTCGATCGATACCGCGTCTTATTTTTGGAAGATACCCAAAGAACTTTAGTCGAAATGCAGCAGGATTTTCCAAATTTGTGCGATTTGTATACGATGATTATTCATCCAATGTATGAACATCAAGCATCTGCGCTAGGCTTCCAGAATATGAGTCGCGATCGACAATTATCTCTCTACTGGATGTATTTACCACTCGATCGATTTCTGGCACTAAATATTGCTGAGTGTTTTCCAAACCATTCTTGAAATTTTCAAGTTGGCGTAATCTGATTGACAGGGCGTAAACAAGTCGCTTGATGTTCCGCGTTGGATGTAGAAATGACTAGCTCAATACCAAGTTATCTCGATGGACGACAGTTTCTTCGCCGATATAGCCGAGTAGGTTGATGATATCGGTCGATCGATGTCCTTGAATGCGATCGAGTTCGACACTACTATAATTGGTAATTCCTCGGCCGATCTCTTTGCCCAAACCATCGCACAATTGCACCGCATCCGTTGCTTCAAAAGCCCCGTCGGTGTGGGTAATGCCAGCAGGTAATAGAGATTTACCACCAGTGACGATCGCTTCAACTGCACCAGCATCGAGATAGACTTTACCTACTGTAATCAAGCCGTGGGCGATCCAGCGTTTTCTGGCACTGTCGGCGCGTAATTGTGGCGTAAATTGAGTTCCCAATGGTTCGCCGTGCAAAATCCGTTGGATATTTTGCGGGAATTGTCCGTGGGTAATTGCCGTCCTCACTCCTGCGCTGGTTGCGATGCCAGCGGCGGCTATTTTCGTCACCATTCCACCCGTTCCCCATTCTGAACCCTTTCCACCAGTTTGGATTTGTAAGGCGGTTAAATCCTCTAATCGCTCGATCTGGACGATCGGTTGGGCATCGGGAAATTTGCGGGGATCGGCGGAGTACAATCGATCGACATCCGTGAGTAAAAATAACCAGTCGGCATCGATCAGGCTGGCTACCCGCGCCGAGAGGGTATCGTTATCGCCAAATTTTAGCTCGTCTACAGCGACGGTATCATTTTCATTAACGATCGGCATTACGCCCAGTCGGAATAGTTCTTGAAAGGTATTGTAAGCATTGATATAACTACTCCGCCTGTCGAGATCGCCCCGCGTGAGCAGGATTTGGGCGACTGGCTGCTGGTGTTCGCGAAACAGGTCATCGTATACCCGCATGATGATTCCTTGTCCGACGGCGGCAGCGGCTTGCTTGAGGGCAATCGTTTTCGGGCGTTCGGTCATGCCTAGACGTGCTGCGCCAACTCCAACCGCCCCAGAAGATACTAAAACAATTTGATAACCTTGGGCGCGTAAATCGACGATAGTTTCAATCAATGCGGCGATCGTGGCTAAAGCTAATCTCCCATCTCCACGCGTCAGACTTGATGTACCAACTTTAATTACTATGGTCTGAGACATGATGGGGATCGCGGCATAATAACTAGGGATCGAGGCTTTCTGTAGTGGGCACAGAATTTTTGATATCTGATAAAATACTCTACCAAAAACGTTTCAGAGCGTCACCTGCCTATTTTTGGCAGCTAACGCTCTGAAAATTTATGTGTTTTATATTATGTTTAGAGTCTTTATTTGGGCTGACTCCATTTCCAATAAATATATGATGGCAGATATTTTTGAGCATCGCTATTTTCTTAATGATTTATTTATATTGTCTTCAATCGAGTGTGGACGATCTAGGATGACAAGTTATTTTAATGTAGTAAAGGAAACTCCCAAGAGCTTGGCGATCGCAAACTCAATGCTTCGCAGCAGGCTGAAGCCGACAGTAGTATCAGCACTAACGATCGGCTCGATCAAGATCGTGAACATCCCCAGCCGATTACCTGCGAGGACATCTGTAAATACTCGATCGCCCACCATAGCTACCTGTGCGGGTTCCCTACTCATAGCGGCTACAGCTTGGCGAAGTTTTTTGCGCGATGGTTTGGCTGCGCTCAAGAAATAAGGTAGCGATAAACTATCCGCGATCGCCCCGATCCTCGCGTGACTGGGATTGTTTGTCACTAGCCACAGCGGGACGATTTGCCGAGTTTGTTCGATCCAGAGTATAAGTTCTGGCTCTGCAAAACCAACACCAATCGGGACGATTGTGTCATCGACATCTAAAACTAAGCCTTCAATCTTGTATCGAGCGAGAATCTCAGGAGTCAAATCCAAAACTGAGCTGCCTAATACCAAGTCAGGCTGTAACAAAGGAAATAACATAGGGGGCGATCGATTAGTAAAGTGAATAAATCTTGGATCGGGGCACTTGATTTCAGCCTAAAACTTAACTACCCAAGCGTAACCATTAAAAATACTTCACAGGCGTAATTGCCTCTGAAGTACTTTCCCACAATATCGCTTGGGTAGTAAATTACTTATTTCTTTCCAGACTGACGCTGCTGGCGAATGGCTTGAGTCGCCGCGACATGTTCCGATAACGTTTTGCTGAACACATGCGTACCGTCATATTTTGCCACAAAGAACAGTAGATCTGTACTGTCAGGGTTGAGTACTGCTTTGAGACTGCCAATACCTGGACTAGCGATCGGCCCAGGTGGAATTCCGGCGTTCATATAGGTATTATAGGGGTTGGGTCGTTTGACTTGGGCAAAAGTTAGGGGTCGATCGGCAGTCTGTTTGATACCCAGACCATATTCTACGGTGGGATCGGACTCTAACCGCATATTTTTGGCTAGTCTAGTGGTAAATACGCCCGCAATCTTTGGGCGTTCGATCGGTATCACTGCTTCTTTTTCTACTACGCTGGCTAAACTTACCCATTGCAATAGACTCAATTTTTGGGAGGCAGCAACTTTTTGATACTCTGGTAAGGCTACTTGCTCGAATTGTTTGAGCATCTGCGTGACGACACCGTTAGGGGTGATGGTTTCGCTGGGAACTTTATAAGTTTCGGGAAACAGGAATCCCTCTAAATGGGGAATCCCGTCAGGTAGCCACGGAAACTTATCTTTAGGAATTGCGGTGGTAGCAGCGATAAAATCAGCAGCTTTGAATAAACCTTGTTTTTCAAAGTATTCACCCATCTGTTTGATGTTCCAACCCTCGCGGATCGTAAACCCAGATTGGACGACTTTGCCTTCTAAAATTTGGGCGGCGACAACCGCTAAAGGTTGATTTGGCGATACTTCATAAGTACCCTTTTGGGGTGAGCCTTTGCCTTGTTTTGCTTGCCAAGATGTCCACAGTTTCCAAGCTAGTTGAGACTTAATTGCGCCTTTAGCTTCTAATTCTTGACCGATTGCTTGAGCAGAGGTGCCAGATTTTACTTGAATTTGGATGCTTTTAGCATTTTGCTCCGTAGTAGGCGGTGCGGTAATCCCATTCCACCAAGATACGCCAATACCGCCAGCGACTGTCAATAGTGCGATTGGTGCTGAAATTAATAACCATTTGGGAACAGTCTTGGCTGGTTTCAAGGGTAATCCTCCAGATCTAGATTTCATCCAATAACATATCTTCGAGCATTGGTTGGAGTTGTTCGGCTTCTTGTTCGGAGAGTAATGAGATCGCGCCCTTTTCATCGGCTTTGCCGAAGAATAGAAGTGGATCTACTGGGGTGCAGATCGCATACTCTTGTTCTTTATTGTAAAACCGTGCCAAAATTTGAAATTCTTCTGGCTCCAGAGTATCATCTTCTTCATCGAGTTCGATGGTGACTACTTCTGTCGGATCTAGTGGCGGTAGTTCACCAACGGCACTGAGGGTAAAAGCAGTCCGCTTGAGCGTGAGATTTTGTTCGGATAGTACTGCATGAGCATCAGCAAAGATCGCGTCGATCTCTTCTTCTTCCTCAACAGAAACTAGTTCGGTGATGTCATCATCTTCATCCCAAGCGAAAATTTCAATTGGCGCATTTTCTGGTAGTAACAGAAAGTAAGTCTTGCGATCGAGTTCGAGTTCGCGCTCGACATAACAGGGGAGTTGTCGCCCCAATTCGTCGGTGAGTATGACTAACTCAGCATCATCGAAATCTTCAGACTGGGGTGATGAGGACATGTAAAATAATTTTGAATTATAACTTTTGTAGCTATTATCTAGTTTAGATGATAATGATTCGATCGTTTTTTGGCACCGATTGTGCTGACCGAAACCACTAATAAGCCAACCCTCAGAATACCACGATCGGGAGTATTTCCTGTAATGGGACCTATTCAATACTAGAGATCGCTAGCCGCAGCCAGTCTTCAATGTTTTGACTTTTGACCATCAAACTGTCTTGACTAATGGCTTGTAAAGCCTGCCGAATTTCATCATTTGTATAGCCCAAAGCTAACAAGGTCATCTCAACTTCAGCCTGCATAGTTGAATTCAAACTAGTCAGTGGTAGTGACTCGATTAAACCTGATGCTACCCGCCATTGTCCCAGCTTGCTGCGGAGTTCGAGAGCTAGCCGCTCGGCAGTTTTTTTGCCTACTCCTGGGGCGGTGGATAGACGCTGAATATTGCTAGTGACGATCGCGGAGACGGTATCAGCTAGTCCTAGTTTATCTAATAAGGCGATCGCTAGACTCGCTCCTACCCCACTGACACTAATCAATTGCCGAAATAAATCTCGCTCTGCTGCGGAACTAAAACCATACAAAGATATCTGATCTTCGCGTACCTGCTGATGCGTAAATACCTGAATTTCCTGGCTCGGTAACACTTCCAAGATCATCCGCTGGGGCACTTGCAATTCATACCCCACTTGATTTACCTCTAATACCAGAATTGCCCGATTATTAGCCGGAGTCTGGATTTGGATGGCGGTGCCTTTGAGGTAGCTAATCATCTAGATCGAAGTGTAAGTAGTTTAATGATGTTACTCTACTTAATCAGATCTTAGCTCAGATACCGATCCAACCCCAACCACAGAGACTAGACAATTATTAAAATCTTGTCGCAATTTGGCTTCATCTAGATTGCGTCCGATCAAAACTAATTCATTTTTCCGCTCCTCATCCACCCGCCATGCTCGATCGAGTTGAGCATCCATTATCATATGCACACCTTGCAACACAAATCGCCGATCTCGATCGTGGATATTCAAGATTCCTTTGAGCCGAAAAATATTTTGACCTTGGGTTGGTAATAATTCACCCAACCATGCCTGAATTTTATTGAGATCCATCGCTCCTGCTGCTACCAAAGCCACCGAGCCAACCGATTCATCATGAACGTGTGCTTCTTCACCCAAAAAATCTGGATCGATAATCAGTGCCCGATCGAGATCGAATCCACCGACTCCCAAGATAGCATCCATGTTGATGTTAGCATTTTGAGTCCGATAAATTTTGGCGATCGCATTCATCCCCCTGATTTTCTGCTCCAGTTTATCTAATTCTGCTGGAGTGACTAAATCTGTTTTATTGAGGAGGATGCGATCGGCAAAAGCAATCTGTTCTTGAGCCTCCTCGGCATCCCAATGGAGCTGAATATGCTTGGCATCTACTACTGTTACTACAGCATCTAAATGTGTCTGAAGTTGGACATCTTCATCAACGAAAAAGGTCTGAATTACTGGCGCGGGGTCTGCTAAACCAGTAGTTTCAATTACTAAGTGGTCGAATCGATCTCGACGGCGCATTAGATTACCAATGATTCGCACTAGATCCCCCCGAACTGTACAGCAGATACAGCCATTATTCATCTCAAATATTTCTTCATCACTGCTGATTACTAATTGATTGTCAATGCCAATCTCCCCAAATTCATTGACAATTACAGCGACCTTTTTTCCGTGTTCGTGAGTCAGAATATGGTTGAGTAAAGTAGTTTTTCCCGCTCCTAAATATCCAGTCAGGACTGTCACTGGAACAGTTGATATTGGCATTTCCAGAATACTCATGAGTTTTTTTTACAGTTGAGCTGGGTGATGACGAATACTTAGGAGCGTGGATTCCAATCCAAGAGTAGCCAAGTTATCCGAGCCTCATTTCTTCGATCGATCGATGATACTTACCAATTTACTCGGAATAGCTGGTGATGCGATCGCCGTTTGAGTCCAACCAGTACGAGCGTGTAAGCTAGAATTATTAGCAGTAGCGATAGTAGGCATTGCCTCTCGTAGATGAGCTGCTACTGCAACCGTCGTACTGTCATAGGTTTGGGTTGCAATTTTTGGATACAATCCAATCCCAATAATCGGTAGTATCAAGCACATGGCGATCGATAATTCGCGAGGTTTGGCATCCAACCAAGGCTTATCGCTCGATTCGAGCTGTTTGCCAAAGAATACCCGTCGTAGCATCGATAGTAAGTAAATCGGTGTAATCAACAAGCCAACCGCAGATAAGAAAATGAGCGCAGTTTTGAACCCATCGCTATAAACATCGCTAGTTGTTAAGCCGAGGAAAATTGTCAATTCGCCAGCAAAGCCACTCATCCCTGGTAATGCGAGGGAAGCCATCGATGCCACCGTAAACAGAGCATAAGTTGTGGGCATAGATTTGGCAATCCCACCCATCTTGTCCATCGACAGTGTGTGTGTCCGCTCGTAAGTCACCCCAGACAGGAAAAATAGTGCAGCGGCAATCAGCCCGTGCGAAATCATTTGCAGCATCGCGCCATTGATACCCAATGCTGTGAAGGAAGAAATCCCAATCAACACAAATCCCATGTGAGAAATCGAGGAATAAGCCAGACGACGCTTGAGATTGTCTTGGGAAAAAGCGGCTAATGCTCCATAGATAATGTTAACTACACCCAGCACTGCGAGTGCGGGAGCGAAATAAACGTGAGCATGGGGGAGCATTTCGGCATTCAAGCGAATCAATGCGTAACCACCCATCTTTAGCAATACCCCAGCCAGAATCATCGAACCAGGTGCTGGAGCTTCGCCGTGTGCATCTGGTAGCCAAGTATGGAACGGAAAAATCGGCAGTTTCACACCAAAGGCAATCAGGAAACCTGTATAGGCTAATAATTCTAACTCGATCGGGTATTCTTTTAGACCTAGTGCCGTGAAATCAAAAGTAACGGTATCCCCATAGAAAGCCAAGGCTAGTGCGGCGACAAGGATAAAAATCGAAGCTAGGGCGGTGTACAGAATAAATTTAGTTGCAGCGTAGAACCTTTGCGCGCCACCCCAAATCGAGATCAGTAGATAAACTGGAACCAGCTCCAACTCCCACAGCATGAAGAACATCAGTAGATCCTGAGCGAGAAATACGGCAATCTGGGCACTGTACATCACCAGCATCAAGCTGAAAAACAGGCGCGGTTTGATCGTAGTATTCCAGCCAGCAAATGTAGCCAGAGTGGTCACAAAGCCTGTCAAAACAACCAGAGGCATAGATAAACCATCTACGCCGACAGACCAATTTAAGCCTAGTTGTGGTACCCAGCTATAGCGTTCGACCAACTGGAGGCTAGATTCATTGATATCGTAATGTGTGGCGAATGTGTAGATAATTAAACCTAATTCTAATATTCCCACACCCAGTGCGTAGAGCCGCACATTTTTACCATCTGGATCTGGTAGTACGGGGATAGCTAAGGCAGCTATGAGCGGAAACGCAATAATCGCAGTCAACCAGGGGAATTCAGAAATCATAGATAGGCGATGAGGATCGAGTCGGATACTTCACTGCAAGACAATGATGATATTTAATCTATAGGTATAAATACTCACTGTGTCAATGATATACCTTGTTCAGAATGATGGCAAGTTGTAAATAAAATTTACAAATATTAAAATACTGTCACTCTAGATTACCCTTTTTCGAGTGCGATCGATCGAAATTAGGGGATATCGACTGGTATAAGATGTGGAAATACTTAGCTCGGTGGTAAGGAGGATTTTCCCAGACAGACACTTTGTGAACGAATCGGCGTAAGATCGATAATAGCCGATCTCATTGACGTAGCTGGAGCAAGATCGATCGCATTATGCCAAAATCACCACCTCGTTCTGTACAAGCTACTTTTTGGCAATCCCCAACAGTGAGATTAGTTGGAATTTATGGTGGATTGAGTGCGATCGCTAGTTTGATGTTATTTCCCTTACTCTGGTTGTTGAGTACGGCACTCAAATCAGCCGATGAAAATATCTTCCAATCTCCACCCCAATTATTACCGAGTCATCCAACTATCGAAAACATTATTACTGTGTGGCAAAGTAATGACTTTGGACGCTATTTATTTAATAGTAGTGTGGTGGCAATTTTGAGTGTGGTCGTTAACTTAATTTTTTGTGCGCTGGCAGCCTATCCTTTAGCTAGACTAGAGTTTAAAGGCAAAGAGCTAATTTTTACGCTCGTGGTATCGACGATTACGATCCCATTTCAGATCGTGATGATTCCGCTATATATCATCGTGGTTGAGTTGGGATTAGTTAATACTTATTTAGGAGTAATATTACCTAATCTCGCTTCAGCTTTTGGGATATTCTTGCTCCGTCAAGCCTTCCAATCCGTACCAAAGGAACTCGAAGAAGCTGCTAGAATGGATGGTTGTTGGGAAATTGGGATTTGGTGGAGTGTGATGTTACCTGCAATTCGCCCCGCATTAGTCACCCTCGCAATTTTTGTCTTTATTGGTGCTTGGAGTGATTTCTTATGGCCATTAATCGTGCTTCAGGATGATACTTATTACACTCTCCCATTAGGGGTGGCTAAATTAGCCGAGGGTGCATTTGGGTTAAATTGGCGGTTGGTAGCGGCTGGTGCGGTAATTTCGATCGCGCCTGTCTTAGTCTTATTTATGTTCGTTCAACGTTACATCGTACCTACTGCTACTAGTAGTGGCGTGAAAGGTTAGCAGATTAGTTAGCGCATATCTTGCACCACTTTAAACATGCTAGTACTTAGTGCAGATCCAGGGTACCCACAAGGGGCACCCCTACACAATTCACCTGTAGGGGTGCCCCTGTCTTGTCGTTTTTTTATTCGGGGGGAACCCCCGAATAAAAACGCCGCTTGTGGGTACCCTTAGATCTGTGCGGTTACTAGTCTTTATTTATCAATTACTCACGAATTTTATTATCTAATAAATCGAAATGTTTCCAATTATTAGACCTGCAATCGAGTCCGATTTTGATGGTATCCTCGCTCTTCATGCTCGGAATCTTTACACGAATCTATCGCCAACAGAATTAGCTGGTGGATTTGTGTCGAATCCTTTTACATCAGATTTGCTCGGACAACTGCTCGGTCAAGATGGCGTATTTGTAGCAGAAAGCGAGAGTAAAATAGTCGGATATGTACTTGCAGGTGATTGGAATTTTTATGCTCAGTGGGAAATCTTTATACTGATGATTTCTCGCTTGCCTGAGTTAAAATTTCAAGGTCGGGAGCTGAGTGTCGATCGAACATTTCAGTATGGGCCAATCTGTGTAGATTTAGCTATGCGCGGGAGTAGCATTTTTCCGCAGTTGTTCGAGTTGATGCGATCGAGTTTTGCCCCGAAGTTTCCGATTGGGGTGACTTTTATTAATAAGTTAAATCAGCGATCGTTTGAGGCGCATACACGGAAACTCGATCTGGAAATTATTGATGAGTTTGAATTTAACGGTAATTCTTTTTATACTTTTGCTTTTTTGACAGGGACTGGAATTGACAGTGGCGATCGAGCGACGATAACAGGGCATATTAAGTGAGCAACCAATAATTCAACAGTATCCAGGGGATGCTGTCGAAATAATTAGACAAGATCGCATATGACTATCGACAGCTTTATCTTTTATCTCTGTGGCTATCGTGTAATCGCAGAGCTAAATCTGGCGATCGAATTTAGCCAAGCGATCGAATGGTACGATCGAGCTATTGCTGAAGCCAAAACTAATCAATTCCTCGAACAAGAAGCGATCGCCAACGAATGCGCGGCGAAATTTTGCCGAGAATGGAGTCAAGAAAAAATCGCCGCCACCTATACGCAGGCGGCTGACGATTGCTACGTGCGAGCGGGTGCGATGGCGAAGGGTAATGTCAATCTCGATATCGCAGCCGAGACGGTAAATATCCAACTCAAGCAGAGCCATTTAGAGATCCTCCTCAAAGATCGTCAAGCAATGGAAATCGCCTTGCGGGAGTCGGAGGAGCGTTATTGTCAAATGGTGTCTAATGTCCCAGGGACGCTCTATCAATTCGAGCTGAGTGCTGATGGTACTTACAAACTCAACTATCTCAGTGCCAGATTTGCCGAATTATTTGAAATTTCGCCAGCAGCAGCTCTAGCAGATGTTTCGATCTTATTCGATCGAGTATTAGCAGAAGATCGCGCGGGGTTCGAGCGAGCGATCCAAGCTAGTGCTGGTGGAGCGCGAGCTTGGGTGTGGGAAGGTAGGATCTCGACATCTTCAGCCATCAAATGGATTCGGGGGGAGTCTCGACCGATACTAGCAGACGATGGGGCGACCATCTGGGATGGAATTCTGATGGATATTACCAAGCGCAAACAGACAGAAATCGCCCTGCGTCAGTCAGAAAAACGGTATCAAAAGTTAGCTGACAATATTCCTGGCGTTATCTATCAGTTGCGGTTAGCACCAGATGGTAGCACTGCTTTTCCCTATATGAGTTCCGGCTGTTTTGAGCTATTTCACCTCACTTGTGCGGCGGTGATGGCTGACTCCAACTGTCTGCTCGATCTGATTCATCCTGACGATCTCCCAGAATTTCACCGCGTCATAGCTGAATCTGCCCAAAATATGACTTCTAAATTATGGGAAGGGAGGGCGATCCTGAGTTCTGGGGAGATCAAATGCGTCAAATCTGCCTCTCGTCCAGAACTTCAACCCGATGGCGCGATCGTCTGGGATGGTGTATTACTAGATATCACCGATCGCAAACAAGTCGAAACCGAGCTGTATCAAACCAACCATCGCTTGGAGTTGACTAATACCGAACTCCAACGGGCAACCCGCCTCAAGGACGAGTTTCTGGCAAATATGAGTCACGAACTCCGCACCCCTTTGAATGCGATTTTGGGGATGTCCGAAGCATTGCAGGAAGAACTATTTGGTGCCCTCAACTCTCGCCAACTTAATGCGATCGCGACCATCGAACAAAGCGGACAGCATTTACTATCACTCATCAATGATATCCTCGATGTTTCCAAAATTTCCGCAGGTAAACTAGAGCTGAATATTACAGAAGTTTCCCTCACCGAACTGTGTCGATCGAGCTTAATATTAGTCAAGCAACAGGCAATCGATCGACAGATTTACATCGATACTCATTTACCCTACGATCTCGATCGGATTGTAGTTGATGAACGCCGGATGCGTCAGGTATTAATCAACCTCCTCAATAATGCGGTCAAATTTACCGCCAAGGGCGGGCTAGTCACACTATCTGTTCGGTTGAAACTGCTGGAAGTGGACGGAAGACAGGGTAATTGGCTCTGTTTTTCAGTCACTGACACAGGGATTGGGATCGATAGTGCGGATCGATCCAAACTCTTTCAACCCTTTATCCAACTCGATAGTAGCCTCAATCGTAAATATCCAGGTAGTGGCTTAGGGTTAGTGCTCGTCAAGCAAATTGTGGAACTCCACGGCGGTGATGTGACGCTCGATAGCGAAGTCGGAGTCGGGAGCTGCTTTACTGTGATACTCCCTCAACCGGATCTTAGATCCGTTGATAGTTGACACTTCGGCTACGCTCAGTGCAAGTAGTTGATAGTTGATAGTTGATAGTTACGACTCAGACACCAACTCGGGTGTTGGCTATTCAACTCACACCGAGCGATCTAGCTCACAATGAATCAGCACATAATCTGGGTATACTTAATAAGTAGTAAGCCAGAAGCATCGATTTAAGTTTTTACCCATGAATTGTGAAGATGGAGATGATTTCGTAAAAGCAGAACGATCGAAAGCTTTGGAACTATATGCGGCACAGATCGACAAACTCGATCGAGCCATTGTTGCCGCACAAGCAACCCGCTCCCTGGTAGCAGAAGCCACCGCTAACGAAGCTGCGGCGAAATTTTACCTAGAATGGGGGAAAGAAAAAATCGCTGCCGTCTATCTGCAAGATGCTTACGATCTCTATATTAAATCGGGAGCGACCACTAAAATAGCTAGTCTCGATCGACGCTATCCACAATTACTCCAGCACCGCTCCCAAACTGGCTGGGATAACTACTTTACTGATGAATTCATTGCTACCCTCAGTCATGAATTTCGCAACCCCCTAAATGGCATCTTGGGCATGTCAGAAGCATTATTAGAAGAAGTCTTCGGTGTCATGAACGAACGACAACTCAATGCGATTACGACGATCGATCGCAGTGGCGGGTATTTACTCGCATTGATTAACAACATGACAGATCTGTCTAAAATTCAAGTGGGTAAGCTAGAACTAGAGATTACCAATGTTTCGGTGCTGGAACTTTGTCAATATAGTTCTACCTTTGTCAAACACCATGCCATCGGCAAACAAATTCAACTAGATCTCGATGTTTCAGCTCATGCTGGGCAGATCCTCGTCGATCTCCACCGGATGCGTCAAGTATTAATCAACCTGCTCAATCATGCGATCGATTCTACTCCCGTTGGCGGTAGAGTAAAATTGGTAGCTACCAGGGAGCCACAGACTAGTGCAGATGCTACCGCATCGATCCAGTTTTCGATTATCGATACCAGCAAACAGACATCCACTACTCAAGATGATAAATTCTGTCAATCTATCTTCCCCACTGACAACCACCGCGTCGGTTTAGGTTTGATGCTCGTCAACCCGATCGTCGAACTGCATGGTGGTGTGCTCAGTTGTCAGACTATAATTGGTCAGGGTAGCTATACTCAGGTATCCTTGCCGCAGACATGTTTAGTCCCAGCCGATGCGATCGATGGTTCTGGCTGCTCTGATTATCTTGCTTCAATCTCAGCAACTATTGTCGAAGAAATCCTCACACCTCCACTGATCCTGATTGTTGAAGACAACGAACTAAATATCAACACGATCTCTAGCTATCTCACAGTAAAAGGCTACCGCCCCATTGTCGCAGGTGACGGACAATCGGCGATCGAACTTACCAAAAAGCACCATCCCGACTTGATTTTGATGGATATTCAAATGCCTGGAATGGACGGACTAGAAGCCATCTCCCGCATCCGCCAAGATCCGCAACTCGCAGAGATTCCCATCATTGCACTCACTGCTCTAGCGATGGAAGGAGATCGAGACAAATGCTTGAGCGCGGGAGCCAATGACTATCTCACCAAACCAGTCAAACTCAAGCAACTCAATCAGACTATTCAGCAATGGTTGAATTAGTTGACAGTTATTTATGCCGGAATCAATTTGCATTCTCATTTGTCAAAACCGCACTTGTAAGAAGCAAGGTGCGGCTGAAGTATTCGCAGCATTCCGCGCACTTGCTCCGCCGGAGATCGCCTATGAAGGTTGTGGCTGTCTAGGAAACTGTGGGAATGGGCCGATGGTATTAGTTTTACCAGCAAGAATATGGTATTATCGCGTTCATCCTCAAGATGTACCGATAATTTTGACGGCGATTGAGCAAGGCTCGATCGAATTAGATTAATAAGCGATGATTAATATCTAAATAGCTCTTGAATCTGCTTCGATCGACAAATTCAACTATCATAATTATCAGATAATTTATGAATACAATCTTACATATTACTCAAAGCGATCGATGGGCAAAAGCCAAAAATCTGGGGACTTATCGCAGTGAGACATTAGACTCTGAAGGATTTATTCACTGTTCGACAGTAGCCCAAGTTATCGGCTCGGCAAATCGATTTTTTAAGCAACAGCAAGACTTAGTAATCCTGGTAATCGCGATCGATCGAGTCACCTCCGAACTTCGGTATGAAGGAACACCAAGCAATCTGTTTCCACATATTTATGGCGAACTAAACATCGATGCAGTAATTCAATCGATCGATCTTGAAGCCGATCCAGATGGTTCTTTCATCTTACCAAAAGAGTTAAATTAGTTGATAGTTGATAGTTGATAGTTGAGGATGTAATCACTGCTGGGCGCGTGGGGATTTCAACCCCGAAGCCATAGCTTCTGTTCTTTGTTAAAACTCATATTCAACTTCTAAACCCTCACCATCCACCATCCACCATTCACCAAAAAATGCAAATTGCTACTTGGAATGTCAACTCGATTCGGACGCGACTAGAGATTGTGACTAATTGGTTGCAACAGCATCCCGTCGATGTGCTTTGTCTGCAAGAAATTAAAGTCACAGATGAGCAATTTCCGCTGGCTGCGATCGAAGCTTGTGGTTATCATGCCTATATCTCAGGACAGAAATCATACAATGGTGTTGCGATGTTTAGCAAGCAGCCATTAACTAATGTTGGTTATGGTTTTCAGGGTATGCTAGCACCAGAATTAGTCGGCGATTTAGATGAGCAAAAGCGGGTGATTACTGGAAATCTCGATGGTGTTGGGATCGTCAATCTCTATGTGCCGAATGGAAATCTATTTGGTAGCGATAAATACGCCTACAAGCTGCGATGGTTGGAGTTATTGGGTAAGTATTTAAAAACCACAATTGAGTCTGGTCAACAGTCGATTTGCGTCTGTGGAGACTTTAATATTGCCCTCGAAGATATCGATATTCACAGTAAAAGTACAGCAGCAGATCGGGTAATGGCAACTCTCCCCGAACGGGAATTACTACATAAATCTGTACTCGATTTAGGCTTCCGAGATAGCTTCCGCAAATTCACGCCTGAAGGGGGACATTTTAGTTGGTGGGATTATCGTCAACAGGGATTTGAACGCAATCGCGGTTGGCGGATCGATCATCTTTATCTCACACCCGATTTATTCGATCGAGCCACTAGTTGTGCGATCGATATCGAGCCGCGTAAACTAGTCCAACCCAGCGATCATGCACCTGTAATTGTTGAATTTTAGGTGCATGGTCGTTGAGATTTAGTTTTTAGAAACTACCTGAGCCTCAATCCCACCTTTTGGCCCCAAAGTAACTCCCCGCCGCGCTGGAACTGCGGGTAATTTACTCGTGAGTTCCAGTTGACAGTGAGACAGGATTTCAACTATAACTAGCTTCATTTCTAATTGTGCTAATGCCATCCCAATACAGCGGCGACTACCTCCGCCGAAGGGTAGATATTCATAAGGTGAAAATTGACGTTCTAAAAAGCGTTCTGGTTTGAATAGATCTGGTTCGGGATAGAGATCTTCGCGATGGTGAGTCAGATAAATACAACCGACAACTACCGTATCAGCGGGGATTTCGTAGCCTTGGACTGATACTGGCTCCCGCGTAATTCGAGGAAATGTTAACATCCCCACTGGATAAATTCGCAATGTTTCCGAACAAACTGCATTTAAATAAGGTAATCGGCTAATCGTTAATGGATCGCGTTCTGTACCGATTGTCGCAATTTCTGCCATTAATTTGGCTTTGACTTCAGGTAGATGATTAATCCAATAAATAGCCCAAGCTAGAGCAGTTGCGGTGGTTTCATGTCCGGCAAATAACAGCGTCATCAGTTCATCATGCAGCTCGATATCGCTCATCCCATTACCTTCGGCATCTTTCGAGCCGATTAATAGGTTCAAAATATCCGATCGATCTGGTTGATAATTGCGACGACGATCGGCAATTTCTGCATATAGTAATCGATCGAGTACCTCGCGATCGCGTAAAAATCGACCCCACGGACTCCACGCTCCCAAATCTTGCTGTAATGCGGGGATAAATAAGAAACTAGACTTGACTGGTGATTCGGTTAATGAGATGACTTGGATCAACTTTGCTTGAATCTGCTCGTAACGTTCGCCTTCATATAGTCCAAATACAGTCTGCAAAATCACCGACAGCGAAATTGATTGCATTTGCTCGCGGAGATTGATAGTTTCATCAATCTGCCATCCTGCAACTAGATCTCGTGTCAGCTTGCAAATTAGCTCTGTATAAACCCGAATTTTATCACCATGAAACTGGGGCATTAATAACTGTCTGCGTTGACGATGTTCGCCCCCATCTAATAAGATTACCCCGCGATCGCCCAAAAAAGGCTTTAAGATCCCATTGATCGAACCAGGTGCGGCAAATTGCTTGTCAGTACCAGTTAATACCTGTTGAATTGCTTTAGGATCGCTCAGAAATACACAATTATTTAATACGCCAGACATCCGAATCTTGAAGATGTCGCCGTACTCGCGTTCGGAATTGTCCAAATAATCGATCGGTTCGGTAATCCACTGCCAGAGCTGAATCGGACTCGGTGATTTAACTGTAGGTAGTAGTGCAGGCATATTTTGAATCATGTCAGATCTATCTCTCCATTATCCGATCGTTGCCATCTTTGTGCATCCCTGGGAGGAGGACAAGTTATCATGTGGATACCAATATTGACTCACATGGAGACGATCTGATGAGTGTAACTATCGCCAAGTGGACGATTCCCTTTCAGGGACGCTACACGATCGAACAATATCACGAACTAGTTGCTACAGGTATTTTAGACGATCGACGGGTAGAGCTATTAGCAGGAGATATTGTCGAGATGCCACCAGAAGGAATGCCCCATGCCGTGTACTGTGGCAGAACAGTCAAATATCTGAGAAATTTACTTGGAGATCGAGCAGAAATCAGAGAAGCTCACCCTGTTACTCTACCTAATAATTCCGAACCAGAACCAGATGTCGCCATCGTCCGTGCGCCAGATACTCAATATCTCGACCATCATCCCTATCCTGAAGATATATTTTGGTCGATCGAATATTCCGATACTACTCTAGCCAAAGATCTCAATACCAAGCAACGGATCTACGCTCAGGCGGGGATTTTGGAATATTGGGTAGTCAATTTACAAGCATCAGAATTAATTGTATTTAGAGGTGTAGATAATGATGGTTATGAGACAGAAACTAGATTGACTGATGGATCGATCGCGCCTCTATCTTTTCCAGATCTTGAAGTTGAAGTCCGCAAATTATTTAGTATTTAGCGAGTAGTGTAGAGAGTCTTATTTCTTCTGTCCATAAGGAATAAATCGAATTTCAATCCTGCGTCTGGTATCATCGGCACCGCGATCGATCTTGGCAAGTTTACCCGATGGTAGATATAATTGACCCGCAGAATAAGCCCTAAACTTAACTTTTCCCAGTCCCTTGGTATTCAAAAACTGCACTACGGCAACTGCTCTCATTAGTCCTAGATCGGTATTTGAGCCAGCTTTGAGAGCTGAGATGGTGGCAATTCCTGTCGCGGCGGAGGTGAGTTGACGATCGAGATTGCTAGCATTACTAATGCCCTGACTATCGGTATGTCCGATGATTTGGATAAAGTCAATATTACCTTTAGCGGTAGCTTTGTTAATTTCGGGAAGAATTGTCTGCTGGATATATGTTTGTAAATCGGGGGTGAGTTCGGCACTACCTGACGGAAATTTGAAGTTTCCAGACTTTTCATCAATAATGATTGGCTCGGCAGATTTGAGCTTTTTCGCCATGACGATTGACTGCAATAAACTAATTAATAATAAAAAGCTAATAATCATGAAAGCATTTGACATCAGATCGGTAAATGCTTGAAATATATTTAATTCTTCATCTTGATGATATCGATCGATTCTTCTAGACATAATATTTGAATTTAATTACTTTGCGAAAGCCCTTGTTTGTAAACCTGAAAGATCTCTACTATTTATATTTTCAATATTTGATATAATTTTTTCTAATTTTTCAATCACTGTTAACAATCTTTGTAAAGACTCTCGATCGGTTTGAATTTTAGGCTCTAATATATTTATTAATGATTGCCAGTTGGAGCGGTTTGTCATACCAATATCTTGAATAGATAAATCTGTATTGTTCAATACTTTGAGATAATTGCGATTGAACCCATCGATGGCAGTTTGTGTAGATTCTGAAACTTGGACGTTATTTTTACTCAGATTGGCTACTTCCGATCCAACTTGTTGAAGAGAGCTAACTGCTCGATCGATCGCAGTAATTGCTGGCTCTAATTTGGCGGTAACTGGTTGCAGATTTTTGGAAGCTTGACTAAAGATAGTTGTGGAGTTAGTGAATTCAGACTGGGCGTTTTGCCACTTGTTAGCTACACTATTTAGATCGGTTGCCAGCGAACTATCACGAATAATTTGAGCTGCATTCATGAAGTTATTTGCACCAGATTGGATGCTGCTAGTAGTCTTCTCTAATCCTTGATAAACTCGCTCGGCGGTTTGATTGTTTTGGTGATGGCTGCTCATCATTCCTTCGACACCTGTGGCTAGAGTTTGGGTTGAGCTAGTAAATGCTGATTGGGTGACACTGAGATTTTCGACTAGAGTATTTAGATGCTTGATAATATTATTAGTTTTAACTTTATTTGCCGCAGTTACAAAAGTGTCTACCCCAGCTTTTAACTGTGGGATTGATTCTGCAACCGCCTGTGTCTGCTCTTCTAGGGAAGTAGCTGCTTTTTGAAAGATAATTGCACCAGCACCGATAGTTTCAGATGCAGCAACAATTTGGGTAGTAGAATCTTGCCAAGTTTGATAAACTTGTTGCGCTAGTTGTGCGGCTGTTTGGTTACTAGTACTAATACCGACGAGGGATGTTTGGAGGATTTGGGTGGAAGTACTAAAAGCTTTTTGGCTGGTATGTAGTTCTGCTAAGATGCGATCGAGATTTTGGACGATATTATTATTTTCGATTTGGTTAGCAGCTATTTTAAATGTCTCTACACCACCTTTAAATCCATTTAGGGATTCGGCGAGAGTTTTAGTTTGAGACTCTAGGGATTTAGCCGCATATTGAAATGTGCTAGCACCTGTAGACATCGTACCAGCGGCATTTGAGAAGTTGGTGTAGACATTTTCGGCAATTTTGTTAATTCTGCTGCATTCTTCAGCAATTTGATTTGCAGCTTTGCCGAAGGATCTTTCTAGTGCTGCACCGACATTTTCATGAAATCTGGTCAGAAATTCTTGCTGTTGAGTTACCATGCGATCGATCGCTGTATCTAGTCTAGTATTGCCTTCAACGGTTGGTTTATAAATATTATCGAGATAGTCTTCTAAGCTAGCAATTAATTGATGTTTGGCGATGCTTGTATTAAAAATAGTGTTAGCTATAGTCAGCATTGAGCCAAATGACAATCCAACCAGACTAGCTGAGAAAGCAATACCCATATCCTGTAAAGGTTTTTGCAATTTTTGAACTAATCCACCAATATTTCCATTACTATCACTAAAGCCAGTAACGATCTCTGAGATATTAGTTAAGTTACTGGTGATACCTAAGAAGGTACCAATTAAGCCAAAGGCGATTAATAAATTTGGTAAAGCTCTAGTAATGCCATCTGCTCGATCGAATTGGATTTTAAAAACTAAAAAGCGTACTCGTTCATCTTTGTAGATACTATCGATAAGCGCAAGAGTGTTAACGTGTTCTAACTTTTGACTTGCCTTTTGATAGCGATTTCTCAGTCGTTTGACGATCTCTGGTTGAATTCCCTCTTCCTCACCGCCAACTAATAGTCTAGAGATTTTATGATTTATCTCTTGAAGTTTTTTATTAAGACTAAGGCGTAACAGAACTACAGCGATTGCTGGTAAGATGACTAAAACTAAGATAGCTATCTTAGTTTCTAATGGTATTAGTGTAAGAATTGGCATTTGTTAGATATCGATAGTGGTGATGGTAAAGATTAAATTAAAGGGCGTGCCATATTCGACAACACACCCTACCGATCGCTCTATGATTCAGAATTCATATTGACAATTTCTGCATCTTCAATCGAATCGCTATTATTATTAACCGCTCGTTGAGCTTGTAAAGTTCTAGTATGATTAACTGGATTAGCTTGAGCTTCTTTTGCTAACTTATCTAAATAGTTCCATAACCGCTTCAAAATACCAGTTGTAGCTGGTCGATCGATTGTGAGATCTTCGCCCCATACAACACTAATTTCAGGATAATTGGGGTGTTCTCTGGAAAGTCCAAGCACATGCTTAATGAACGAGCGAAGTTTGGGTAAATATATTTCTGTCCACTGGCTAGGATCGCTTTGAATTTCAGCAATAATATTATTTCTTCGCTCTTTCAAGCTGTCAGCAATGCCAATAGCTTTGGATATCTCCTCCAAGGCTTCGCTCCAAACTAAACTTAGTTTGATAGTGCTATTACTAATGCCAAAGTCATCATCGATTTCGTACAGATAACAATTATTTTGTTGTATTAATATTCCGAAAGCCAAGCAAGCATAAAAAGCATCTTGCATTTCTTCCATCCGCCGCGCATCTGGTGGAATAACTTCTGAGAATATTTGTTGATAGTCGTTATGAATTCGCGCTTTGTTTTGGGAGCATTCTCGATCGTAATGTTCGCGCATTCGATCGATCCCTTGAATTAGTCGTAAGGGAAAAGCTGCATACTCATTGACGATCGTTATTTCACTATCATTTTGACTTGATTTAAGTGTGGATTCGCTAATTCCGACATTCCTAGTCAGTAACTCTTGTAATTGTTGACTAGCGCGATCGTCAGTTTGCTTGAAGGCAATAATTTCAGACTTATTACCACCATCTTCATAGAAATGTCCATCTCTGGTTAATAAGGGAAGTAGAGGCTGGGCTTCGCTAATAATTTGGCGCATTCTCCGTTCGGCATTACCAGAAGCCAGCGGATATTTCTGAAGGAATCGTGCCATGACTGGCTGTAATGAGCTAATAGCTTGAGTGCCAAATAGTTTATCGATCGTGGCTGTAATATTAGTGCCTACCAATCTTTCATCTACATCGCGGGAGCCGACTAAATAGTGAATTGTCGAGCCAGTTGAGGTCTTTTCTTCATCAGTAACTCGAACTAAGAAGTACATCAGCGACTGTTCGACAAATGTAAACTTCTCGGTGAGAATTTGTCCGCTGATATCGATGAGAATAGATTTCTCATTCTGTTCTGGTAAAAATTCAAGATAGCAAACATTAGCATCTTCGGGCGAGAATAAAGCTTCACCAGTAATTCCATCTGGATTTAGTCTTTCTAAGTCTTCACACCGCTTTTTATAGTTTAGTTCAACTGCGACTAATAATTGGTCGATCCAGCCAGCTTCAAGGATGAGCGATCGAATGAAGCTCGATACTTCACTGGCGATAACTAATGCTGTTTTATAAAGCTGATAATCAAAGTTCTCCTGGATTAACTTTTTAGTAGTATTTACAATCTGCGTAGCTTCGGTTTGAAAATCTTTGTTTTTTTGCTTGTTATTATCTAAGATACCCAGAAAACCTTTTTTCTCCTCAATATCTTGGATGCGACGCTCGGCATTTCTCCATTGAGTATCGATATCTTCTTGAGTAGATAAACCACCTTTATTTTGGATATAATCTTCTAGCCCGCGTTGATATTCATTAATATGTGTCAGAATTGCTTCGAGCCAGCCACGGGCACTATTGAGCGAAAATTCGGGATGAGATGGTGTGAGTAGTTCGCCAAAAAAGTGACCGATATCATTTCTGAGGAGATTGCTAAGTTGGGGTTGAGTTTTTTGAATCCTGGTTAACCAAGCACCGCGAATATCATCAGTTTCGCCAGGTTGAACTTTCCGAAATTGAGCGCGAGTATCACTGCGGAGTTGTTGGAGTAATTGCGATCGATCTGCGGCTGTTTTTACCATCGCAATTTCTTGTTCGATTTTGCTATTCCAAGTCTTTAGAGCTTGCGCGAATGTTTTGCCATTATCCTGTACCATACCTTGCAGACGGTGGGGGAATTCTCGATCGATACTAGAGTCACCCCACTTCGACAAAAAGCGATTTAATAACAGCCCTGGATCTGGACTTTGCCCAATCCCTTTGAGCCAAAAATTCACCAGTCGCCGACTAACTTTTGTCAATGCCATTTGCACGATTCGCTCTTGGGGCGAATAGATCTTGGCTAATCCAAACGTTAGATATCGTTGGACATTACGGCGAGGATGACTATCTAATCGGGTGAGTTTATCGCGAAAATTGTCCTTCTGGCTTTTAATTACCGAAGTCAATTCATCGCCAAAGTCGAGGAAAATTTTGTGAGCGACGACATTACAGAGCTTATTTTTATCCAGAATTCGATAATCTGTCGCCGTGCGATTTGACAGCACATAAGTGAAATCAAACGGCGGACGATCTTCATCCACCGAAATTAACTGCTGAGGATCGTAACAGGCTTTAAACCGCGTATTACTAGCCGCATAATGATTTAACTCCTTCAACGCTGCGTAGACATTCGCATTCATGCTGGGAGTATCGCCATACAGTTCGGGACTAATCACCCAATAACCGACTAATTTGTGCTCAATATTCCCATAAGCTTTTCGCAGCGCATACGCCACATCCAAAAACATCCCGCTGCCAGTGCCACCACACAGAGAGCCAACGACGAAAATGTTTAACCCAGGCTCTACACAGAATCCCCGCCCTAGCATAGCTTGTTCGTGTCCTGTCGTGCGATTTTCGGCAGTCTCAAATGCAGCTTTAATTTTGCGATAATTGTGGAAGAAAGATAGTCTCCCCACAGGGCGAATCCCCCCAGCACCATCTTCGATCGCCTTTACATTCCGAATCAATTGAGGTGGCAACCAGCTTCTAATATGGTCGTAGGGACTTTGACGTTCATATTCACCTTGCTGCTCCAATCCACCGATTAATTGGTCGATTTCTTGACTGCTCATCGTCGCCGTTACCCGTTCCGCAGGCGTGAACAAAATATTCTCACCCCGATAGGTATTCCCCGTACTCAACCCCGAAATGTCACTCGCCCCTTTATCGGCATCAATATGGACAAAACTCACTACGGGCAAAGCATCGAGCCTACCATATCGATCGATAATCAGTCGCCGAATCTGCATCAGCACATCGCGCCCAGTACCGCCTAAGCCGATGCAAAGAGTCCGTTGAATAGTTTGAGACATAATTTTAGATGGGAGATGGGAGATTGTATGGTGTGTTATCCCGGAGGGTAACGCACCAAAATAAATATTTCAGTACTTCGATTGTTGACGACAGAATGCGGATTACAACAGTTTTATTTTTAAAAACTAGAGCTGCTGCCAAAATCAGCCAATAGTTTAGTTAATAACGATCGTGAGTTCCAAGTCGCAAGACTGGTGGGGATAATTGAGCCGAATACATCTACCTGTCAGGATTTGACGTTGAGTGACTTCGCTGTTTTGGTAATGAATCGGTAATTCACCACTCGGCTCCAACCACAACTTATTGCCCTCACGCCGCAGATAGCCGCGAATATCGTGCCCCCGACATTCGATATCGCTGCCGATTCCCAACTTTTGCCGATTGCGGAGATAGCAAATCTGTTGCTCAGAGTCGCTCTCATCGCCAATTGTCAGTTTCCACGCTTGCTGGAGACTCCAATAATGTCTAAACCACCAAATACCACCTGCTAGTGTTGTTAATATGCCCAAAGAACTCAGTAAAACTGGTAGCCAAAGCTGCTGGAGTAAATAACCATTAATCAAACAGGTTTCCTGCCCACCTGGTGCTGGGGTGCAAAATTCCTGTACTGTGGGCGCAATATCAACCACACTCAAGTTATAGTTCCCGATTTTTTGCGATCGCATCTGCAACGGCAAAGCACTCAGCCATTCTTGTCGCTCCTTACTTTCCGCTGAATTTTGCTGACGAAAGGGGCTAGTTGCTGGAGTCTCTACCCAAATAGCTGAAGTGATGCCTGGTTTCGTTAGTAGTGGCGCATCTGTCAGCCACACCACCGACTGGGATCGAATACTTTTATTAGCGGTGAGCCGACACTGATTTAACTGCGCTAAACCTTTGTAGATTGTCGATTCCGCAATCTGTATGTCCGTATTCTGTAAAGCATTGCTAGATTTGAGTGGTAATGTCTGGAGAATGCGATCGATATCTGCTGGCTTACCACTAAACGGCATCGCCGCATCTGCGGATAAGCAATCTACTTGGGGCTGTAGCGGATTGACTGTAGATGCAAACGGGACGACATATACCGCATCGCCTGGGTGTAGACTATCTTGAATAATCTGCTTGAGGCGCAACCGCCCTTCATCATTCAAGCGGACACTTCCAGTCAGATCGATCGCGAGTACTACATCCCGCCCCTGGTGGCTGGAAGTCAGTTTCAGACCTGTTTTTTGCCAGTCAGACGGTTGATGACTCGGTACGACTTTTGAGCAACTTGAGTTCAAGGGAAAATAGTTGGGGAGTATATCGGATATACCTATAGTTCCCCTATCTCGATCGAGTTACACACTAAATCTAAATTACGCATAGTTAGACAAGTTATGATGCAGATCCAGCATTGCGATCGATCGGTGTAAGTCACGTTCGGAAATGTTGCAAAATGAGATAACAGTCAAACCAGATTATGACCTATACCTCTACCAAAGTTCTCACCTTTGATGACTTTATCGCCCAATACGGCGACAATCCCCGTTATGAACTAATCGATGGAGAATTGCGCGACATGGAACCGACAGGCCCTCATGAAGCTGTAACGGGACAGATAATCGGCTACATGTTTGGTGAAATTCTGCGTTCGCGCCGCAACTGGATTGTCCCCAAAAATTGCCTCATCAAACCACCTGCGATGGCTGCTACCGCTTTGCGCCCCGATGCAATCGTGCTAGATGAAGCTAAACTCAGTCAAGAACCGCTGTGGCGAAAAGAACCGATCGTTTGTAACGGCAGTACGATTCAACTAGTCGTTGAAGTTGTCAGTACCAATTGGCAAGATGACTATGCTCGCAAAGTGGAAGAATATGCACTCTTAGGTATTCCTGAATATTGGATTGTAGACTATTTAGGCATCGGCGGGATCGCTTTTATTGGCAAACCAAAGCAACCAACATTTACAGTTTGTCAACTGATGGGGGATAGCTATAGTCAACAACAATTTCGACGGGGAGAGTCTATTTTATCGCCTACTTTTCCCGAACTTCAACTTCGGCTCGATGACATCATCCCGCGCCAGTAATTAGCAGCCGTCTTCCCCCTCATAAGCGGCTGAGTAGGTCGTTATAATTATTTGTCAAATTGATAACTGAAACCTAGCTGGCTGGGACTGCTTACCCGATAGTAAACGTCACTTTTGGTAGATAGGTGTAGATGTGACTTCGAGGGAGATTCCAAATCTTTAAGTCATCTAGGTCTCGATCGACACCAAATAGTAATTTACGATCCAAAATTTGGGCATACTAATCTCAGTCCTTCGATACATCTTATAGCGATCGGGTGAAGAGATGAGAATTTTGCTATGAGTACCCAATTAATCTTACAAGTTACCCCCGAAGATGAAGAGCTACAGCGTAAATCTGCGGAACTAGCAACACTCGAAACAGAATTAGTGCAAGGAGAGTTAGATTTAACCACCCTTCACGCTGAGTTACAGAATTTCGATCGCGAATATCAGCAAGTTATCGGTACTCGATATACAGAACTCGATCGCATCGAGGAGCAGATTGCTGAGTACATGGCATATCTGGAATCATCAACAGATTTTACCCCATCAGAAGATCTCAAAAAACTCTATCGAGAAGTCGCGAAACGCATCCATCCAGATCTAACTACAGATCCGGTTGAAAAAGTCCGCCGCCAAGAATTGATGGTTGCTGCCAATCAAGCCTATGAAGCGGGCGATATCGAAGCACTCAAGGCTATTCTACACAGTTGGGAAAGTAGCCCCGAATCAGTCAAGGGCGACGGAGTTGTAGCAGAATTAATCATAGTAATTCGCAAAATCGCCCAATGTCGAGAGCGATTGTGTGTAATTAAACAAGAATTTAGAGCGGTTAAAGAAACGGAATTGTATGAATTAAAATATCGAGCTGATAC
>ENA-OFCD01000340-OFCD01000340.1-metagenomes-genome-assembly--contig:-NODE-340-length-31508-cov-5.021143_pt1 | contig 31508 bp, 45 predicted proteins | sample MGYA00153392_OFCD01 | MGnify analysis MGYA00153392
CTCGCCTCGGTTACCGCCGGGGCGCGTTTGTTTATAATTACTTTTCTTCTTCTTGTAATTTTTTTCGAGCTTCGACCCGACGAGCGTACCGTGTGCGCATTATTGATACGGCATCACCAGATGCTAAACCTAATTTATCTGCAATCCATGAATTGGAATGTTTATCTTCAAACAGAAGATCACAGGCACAGCCAATTTTGTCGAAAAGGAAGTCTGAAGTCAGTTTGTTGTGAAATAAGAGAAACTCGTCCATTGAGGAAAATTGCGAAGTAATCGCGCCAACTTGACGAGTTGGTGTATGATGCTTGTTCATAAAAAAAGAGAGCTATAAATAACTCTCCTTTTTAAATTCGTCTTGTCTTGTGACCCCTGCGGGATCCAAACATAGATTTTTTTTAATTTAAAATTGGAGTGTTATTTAGCATCCTTATGCTAAAAGTAACTAGTGTTAGTATACATACTTCTCAGCACATTTCAACTAGGAGATTGTATCTGGTACCTTCTTGTAATTCAAACTATATCAGATACGATATGAGTCAATTAGGTCACCCATGACTCTTTCCGGTTTTGAAGGGTATCTTATTGACTGTGAACTCGGCACTTCAACAATTAGAAGCTATTTACTCGCAGTAAAGGCTTTTACTAATGAAGATAAACCGTTTGAAAGTACTCCTGTTCATGATTTTTTACGACAGAAACTACTAACACTTTCTCATGCTGGCGTAAATTTGTATATAAAGGCTTTTAAACATTACTGTGGTTTTTTAGGGTTGTCTGTTTTCCCTTGTATTACAAAGAAAAAAGAAACACCGAAGTCACGGATACTGTTAACAGACAAAGAAATCGAAGAAGTAATTGCATGTGAAGATTCAAAATACACACTCTTTTGGACACTCTTAGCCTATACAGGGGCACGACCTGGTGAGATTTGTGCTTTAAAGCCCGAGGACATTGACCTTTCAAATAAAATAATTTATATTCAAAAATCTAAAACAGGTCTTACGCGTAAAGCGCCTATTGCAGACCACATCATTGATCCGCTAACATTACGATTACGTACCCTTTCATCTCCCTATCTGTTTGCGCTACAAAGAACAGGCAAACCAATTACCTACATGAGTTATATGGTCAATTGGAAAAAAAGATTAGAAATTCTCGGTATTACCAAAAAGGTCGCTCCCTACTCTTTTCGTCATTCCTTTATCACCAATTCTTTAGGAAATGGTGCCGATCTTTTTGCAGTGCAAGATATTGTGGGCCATACCTCAGCTCAAACAACTCGCATGTATTACCACGGGAATATTAATCTTATGAAGAAAGCGTTACACAAACTTCCCCTCGTCGTTGCACGTCAGAATCCTGAAGAGTTAATTGAAACGATGAATAGTCTTATTGATGAATTTCTAGGAAAAAATGATTTCTTTGATAAAATTGAAATTCTTGAAGCCAAAAAACATTTACTTATGAGTGTAAAAACTCATTCTGATATGGTTTGATACTTACGTTTCCATTGACCACATCTAGATGTGTTGAGATACTACCCCTAGATGTTCTCATAGGCAAATACGGGGACTTCACAACATACACCACCATCTGATATTATTTTTACCATCATTTAGTTGTGTATGTTTTAAGAAACCCCCTCGCCTATAGGGGGTTTTTTTTATACAAAAATCCTCGCTTTTGCAAGGAAAAGAAGTAGAGCCTCGGTAGTTAAGCGGTTATAACGACGTCCCGTTAAGACATTATTACCAGTTCAACTCTGGTCCGAGGCGCATTTCTTTTCCCCGTAGAAACGAGGATGTTTAGTTTGAATATGTGAAGGATATATATTCTACGCTATCACTGCAAGGGTTCTGTTTGCTATTAAGACAGTAGATTAAATCGTTTCTGTCATGACTGTCGGACGAACTGGTATCATTGCTGAATTCGTTGATGGTTGTGTCATATCAATGTGTTGATTCACAATGGTCGGAGCTACGGCAAACAGTACTAAGGCATCAATCAGCTTTTGTACTTTACTTGTGACTCCCACTCCAAAGAATGCAGTGACTAATTTTATGAGCAAGTCATATTGTTCAGGTGTGAGAAGTTGTGCAGAATTTGCACACCATACAAGAGCTGCACAGGCAAGAGCGATATATGTTTTCTTCCCCTGTAAAAAGTTCCACAAGTCAGAGAGTTTTTGAGTCATTTTTCCCTTTCAATATATGTTGTAAATTTACTAAAAGAAGTTGAATCCAGGTTAACTTCTGATCTGTTTGCTGTTGAGACGAGAGCTGTGCTTGCAATTCATGAACTTGGTTTTGGAGTAAAAGATATTCACTCTGTTGTTTTTGAATTGATGTATCTAAGTCATTTGCACGTGTCGTGAGGGCTGCAACATCAGCTAAATGTCGTTGTCTTTCCCCTTCCAGAGCTTTTTGCGCATCATTGACCTGTTGATGTAATTGAGCTTCATTGCCAAACCGTGTGACCACTTCTGCTTTATTAATTGCAATGTCATCTGTAGGTGATCCAGTTACTTCTTTCAGCCACATTGAAAGATCATCAAATTGTTGGAGATACTGGTCACAGGTCGCTTTTACTTTATCGTAGTCCGCATATTTTTCATTTAAGAGTTGGACTTCCGCGCGGGCTTGGTCTCTGTAGGAATATTGTTGGGCTACAACAGTAAATAACTCTTCCTTATTCTTTACTTGAAAGTGATTGAGAATTTCTTGGAGATCATCAGAAGGGGGTGGGGTGGTAGGGAGAGGAAGAATTCCTTGAAATCCGTACTTCTTAAAAGTGAGTGTATCCCCATAAAAGACATCACCATCAAGAGACTGTCCTAAGAATGGTTGTTGATTTGTATACTGTCTCATGGCGACAATTGGCCATGAAACAGCTGGTAAATCTGAATTTGGTGTGTGAGTGTATTGCGCTAACCAGAGACCATACCCAGCTTGAATAACTGGCGTCCAATCGTAGGATGCAAGAAGAGACTGATTTAAGTACAGCAAAGGTTTGACTTGAGTCTTTCGCTCAACTGTTTGCAGAAACGTTAAACACCATTGAACTGGTGATCCAAAAGACATATTTTCATAGTCTAAGCAGAGCACTTCACCTGGGTACAGTGTGCCCATTGTTGACACAAAAAACTCTGCTTCTTGTTGGGCTGCATTCAGTTCAGGATGTGCAAAGTGGTAATACCCTAAAAGGAGACCTACACGACGTGCTTCAGTTTGACTGCGGGTGAATTGTGAATCAATAAGTGAATCACCTTCCGTTGTTTTAATGAGGACAAATTCTACATTTTGTTTGAGGAGAGAAAAATCAAGCGCACCTTGAAAGTGAGAAATATCGAATCCGAGAATTTGCGCCATAGCGACCTTTCAATAAGATCGCTGTGTTGTAACTTCCCAAGAGGGCTACACAACCGCTTCGATAATATTGATTATATCATTAACGGATATGAGGAATCACACCACCTGTAATGAGCCACAGAACTAAGAATAATAGAACAATGACGAATATAATTTTATTCGCAGGTTCTTTTATTTCAAAAGCTCCTAATAATACCTGTGTAAGCCAAACAATACCGATGACGATCAATAGATCAATAAGAAACGGTTGCATAATATATTCACCCCCTTTTATTTAATAAATCGTTGACTAATAGCGAATAGTGTTCCGATAAGACTGACCACTCCTCCGACTAAGGCTCCAATAAAGACCAAAATGTAGCGTGAGAATCTCCATCGAACAATCAAATCATGCAAAAGATCGTGATCTTCTTTAGAGACACGAGCTAATTCATTTAAATTCAATTCCTTATTTTGGAGTTGATAGACTTCAATTTTTGAAAGACGATCGGAGACTGACGTATTGAGCACCTTTAATTCACTGGTTAAGTTTTGCATGCCTAAATTAATTTCTGTCAATTTATCGTGGTCAATGCGTTGACGAGAATCAATTTGAGCAAGTTGAGTTTTAATTTCTTGCTGACTGTCTTGCATCAGCGTCGTTTGAGTGGTGACAGTTTCTTGTCGTATTGTTTCATTCATTACATTGCTCCTAGCGTTGGCAAAAAAGAATAATATTGTGCGAGTGATGCAAGAGCGTTAAATGGTTGTGTCAGAGGTCTGTTATAGATTTGCCATGGATCTATATTGAGAGATTTAGCTTCTACAGGTGAAAGAACACGGTTCCAAACCGAAAGAAAAGCAATTTTTCCTGTGAAATATTCAGCATTTCCTAAAAATACTCTTTGACCTATTGCAGGTAATCCAGAGGAAAATGTTTGTGTTGTATTCAGTGTTCCTGCATTTAATCCGTTTATGTAAAATACACCGTTTGTTCCGTCGTAAGTAACTCCTACACTAGACCATGAATTTGCTGCTACAGATCCGGCTGAAGTTCCTAGACTTAATGTAGATGTTTTTAATAATTCTAAACTTGCATTATTTAATCGAAACTGTATCCCACCTGAAGCATTTGTACCCATAATGGTTTGAACGCCACTTAGACCTGTCGGATTAACCAAAGAAAATATAGAAAACTGACTTGGGGGTGAAAAACTACTTCTTAAATAAGCACTTGATCCATTCAGTTTTAATACCATTCCCACTACATCATTTACATGAGTTGGCGTACCTGATTGGGTGACATAACTTAATTTACTAACTAGATCAATAACAGTTGTTCCACCTGGTTCAAAAAGTGGAACACATAGTACCAATCCTTTAGTCAGTGGATGATTCCAGTTAAGTGATGGAACTAATGGCTTAATCACTATCCCCCTGAATTGGTGACATCACTTGCCGTGGTGATGTTGGGTGCAAATGGAATTTGATTAATAATGACCGCAATTCTCGGTAACTGAATTTGAGGAACCATAACTGTGTATGGAGCATTGAGAGCAAGGGCTTTTTGAACAGCTGTCATCGTAGAATACCCTCGACCTGTAGGATCAAGCGTGAGTTCTTGCTGTAACGCTGTGAGATATTGAGTTGACGGATTTGTTGCTATTTGTAAAGCAGTATCTTGAATTTGTGATAGAGGGATAGAATTCATACAGACTCCTTATAGTACTGATTGAGTAATTCCATTAAATTCAGCTATAAAATTCCCTGCAGTAGCATTCAGTGCGACACCAGAATTATTCACCACCGCGATACCCCACTTCGGCCCTAAGGATCCTAAGAATTTTGTATCAAATACTCCGTAATAGGACAGATTCGATGTTACTGAATTGACTACAATTGTCCCAAGCAATGGGGCATTAATAACACTCAGCCCAGCGTCCGACGCTCCGGCGCCGTCATCACTGACAGGGGTTCCTGAATTGTCTGATCGTAAGAGATAGACTGAGATAAGAGAGTTGAGGACAGGCGTAGTACCCACAGTAATTTTTACACTTATTTGAGCAGAGGTAAAAAGGTTTGTCGTATTATCAACAAGAGTGGATTGTCGACCAACTCCTGCAGAAGAACTCGCTAAAGAAGCGAGAGTAATCGTCAGTGTACTTGTTGATGCATATTTATCTGTAATAACTGCCATAAATTCCTTAAATGTACAAGAGTGTTGCGACTATGGGATTTGTCGGTATCCCACTTCCAGATGATGTCGTGGTCGCAGCGATAGTAATTCCTGTACTCATTGCAATGCCTTGTACTATTTCTAGGTTTCTATCTGATCCAGTGGCAGAAGCTATTGCAATCCCAGGGAGAGTGATAACAAAGTCAGGTATCGTGGTTCCTACCGTCACACTCCCTATACCCTTATTAAAAAATTGAATAAACGTCGTAGCAGTATTCGGATTAAAAAGGTTTAAATACCCTCCAAACGTTCCAGCACTTCCCTTAATTTGAACAGCAGTCGAACTCAAAGCTGATTGATAACTAAAGAGCCAGCCACTATTTACCTTAGGGGCCAGTGAGACCGGAAAAGTTGATAGTTGTACTCCGCCTGAATCAACAAGCACAACTGCTGCAGCTTCAATTATTCCGACAGGAATCCCTGAGAGCGAAGCGGCGGAACCAGAAACACTATCTTTTACTTCTAGAGTGGGAACAAAGTTTGCATTTCGTGGATCTGTTGGCATATTCTCTTAAAAAGAAAATGGATTCTGTTTCTGGCTCGTTGCCATACTCGGTGTATTAAAGTCAAAAGCTGTACTAGAGCTTGATTGAGAATTCATAGGTTTAAGGAAATTAGGATCACTCATCCCACCACCACCCATACCCATTTGAGGGGCTTGTGTCATCCCAGGGTTAGGTGCAGGTTGTGGTGGTTGAGGTTGAGTTTGTGCAACAGGTAACGTTCCCATTGATGGCTGAGGAGTGGGTTGATTTAATTGCATCATCTCTTTTTTTAATTTCCCTGAATTCTTCAATTGCTCAACAAGACTTGAGACAATGAAATCTTCTTGATCATTTGGCTGCCATTTTTGTGTTGGTGCGATTTGCGGAGCAGATGATTTATTAATGTCAGAAGCAGGTGATGGCTGTGGAGCTTGGGACTGCATTGGAGCTTGTAAAGAGACCTGTGACAGTGCGCCTTGTCCCTGTTGTAAGTTTCCAGGTTGTGACGCAGATCGACGGGAAATAGCAGCTTGTACAGCTGGACTCATAGCGGGGTTTTGTTGTGGTTGTTCCATAGGTCCTTTAGATACAAAAAAACCCACCTCTTTGGGTGGGCTAGATCAGTCCGTGTCTATTGTATCATTTATTTTTCTCTACCATACTCAGGGAACTGAACAATAAATGCGATTCGTATTAATATTAAGTTCGTCTACTGCATTTCTGTAATTTTGTGAGCCACCTGAAACTAGATAGTCATAAGACCATTCGATAACATCTATATATTCTTTTTCTTTTGCTTCGTATTTACTTAAACATGATTTATACACATCAATCTTTTTATTTATTGAAACAAGTTGAGAAATTAATACAATAATTACAAATGTGAGAAAGACTATAAGTCCTTGAGATGAAGAATCATTCATGCCTGGGATCATACCATATTAATTCCCATTCCCTGCGTCACTTGCACCAACTCCAACGTCTGAAGAATTCTTTAAGTACTCTGTTCTCGTCTTTAATTCTCCATTAAGGATACTTAATAAGGAATTAAGTTTCGACTTAGCCTGCTGTGGAGTATCGGTAATAGGTGGCAACGCTAAAAGAATAGTCTTAGCATCCCCCCCAGTAGCTTGCGCAATTGCTTGAGAAAGTACAGACATTCTTGATTCGTAGGCTCCGACTGGACCTGTTGGATCAAGTGAACGTGCTCTCCCTGAGACTGGTCCCATAATTGCTCCGTAGGATTTATCTAAGGTGTTTGTTAAGGATTGCACTTGGTTTATGGCTTCTTGCGTATTTCCTAAGAGCGTTGCAGATTTCCCTGAAAGCTTCGGATGCATATATCTCTGATTTGCCAGTTCCATTTGCGCCATTGATGAAAGGTATTCGTAGTTCCGCATATCATGTGCTTGAAAGGCTCTATTCGCAGCTCTGTAAAGGCGTGCTGGATCCCAGCCTAATGGATTGAGGAATGATCCATTTGTACTATCAGCGGGTGTGTTTCCAGGAACTTGACTGAGTCCGGTTTTATTTGATCCATTCGTATTTCCTTGCATTTGAGCAGTGGCTTGTGCTATACTGCCAAGTGATCCAGTTTGATTCTGTTGTCCTCCCATTTGGGCATAAGCTGGGTTTAAAGGAAAAGTATGATTGGTTCCGGAATTCAATTGATTATTGGCGTTACCATTGGCGGATTCATTATTATTTTCGCTGGTTACGCTATTATTGGCTTGGGCATCTTGATTATTCAAATCTTGAGTGGTGCTGTTACTACTAAGAAGAGGTAAAGCTCCCGAAACGTTTCCTAAAGAGAAACCATTTACCATTGCTCTAGTGAGAGGAACTTTTCCAAATCCTAAAACTTTATTCGTGACATATGAAGGTATGGATTGTAAAGGTATATTTGTTGCTACGCCTGATCCTTTGAGTGCATTTTTGGCAAGAACAGCCTTTTGCTGAAACGCAATATACTGCTGATTGATAAGGTCACCGACATTCTCTGCACCGTTTGTGTCAGTAATATATTTTTTAATTGCATTCGATGCATTCCAACGCATTGAGTTTAAAGCATCCGAGTCAGTTGCAAGAGGCATATCATTCTGGAACCAACTTTGTGGAATCTTAGAATTTAAAGCCATTCGAGCATCGTTGAGTTTACTAATAGAAGTTGCGCCTAAACCTTCAGGATTACCAGAAATATTTGGCATATTTCCATCTTGGATTAAATTTCCGACTTCTGATTCAACACGTTGATATAATTTTGGCTTAATATCCGCAGTCGTAACATACGCATCCGAATCTTTCACTGAATTCATGATTGCATCATTTGCAGAATCAAATGGAGTCGGGCCAATTTTAGCATCAACACTCTTTGCTGTTTGTGTAATTTGATCCCCAAGTTTGGGAATAGAAGCTTCTAATTCTCTTGCCATACCTCTCGGTGTATTTGCAGATGTTTGTTTGATTGCGTCTACAGCTGCATTTTCTGATGCAGTGACATTTCGAGGGTTGGATACTCCAACTGAATCAGTCGCCATTCTTCCTATTAGAGGATTGACCTGTTTTACCCCATTTATAGCTTTAGAAGAATCCGCAGCTCCTTCTACAGCGTCACCAACACTTGCAGAAGCCTTTGCGCCTTGAGACGCGGCTTCTACCGCATCAGCCCCTTCACCAACACCAGCAAGCGCACCTTTTGCCATCCCTAAAAAAGGTAAAACATTTAACAGTGTATCTACAGGTTTATTGTATGCATGTTCTGCAATGTTTTGTGGACTCCAACTTAATGATGGTTTTCCCGAATTATCTGCAAATTTTATTCCAGCAGTCTCTCCTAAACTTTTAGCAGCACTAAGTGCCATTTTTCCAATGAACATATCAGGAGAGCCAGTCTGTGTCAGATTTTGTAAATATTGCACGGGGTAATTAACGAGTCCCTTTGCTATAGAACCAATATTATTACCTGCATTTTGTATTAAACCACCTAGTGATGGTGGTGTATTAGGGAGAGGAGATGCTGTCGTAGTATCTGCTGAATCAGAGGAACCGCTTGATTGCATTTTTGATTGAATGTACTGTTTTACTTGATTAGAATCACCACCAGCACTCACTGCTTGAGTATAAAATTGCTGTACTTCAGATGGATTTTGAGGATTAAATGGCATTATATGTTTTTTCCAGTAGGTGAGATTAGACCTAAGAGTCCTTGCATCATTGGTGATTGTTGAGGATTCAATGCAGTATTCTGCGTCTGCTGTGGAGCAGAACCTTGGCTATCAATTGTTAAACCTGTAGGGGAAGGAGCGTTTACGGTTAAGCCCGAAAAACTAGTAGGACCACCCGACGTACTGCCTTTTATAATATCAGAGAGATTGAGTGGGCTTTGAGACTTCATTGACGACATTGGTTTCCACACCTGATCAAAAGCTGCAGGATCTAACCCAGATGAAGAATTCGAACTAGATCCAGTTTGTTGTGGATCATCATAGGTAGCAGGAGATGAAGAAGGATATGACCCACCACTGCTCCCTGGCTTACCATCAAGTCCCACACCGGGAAGCTCATTCATTGCGTCACCATATTTATTAAAGATAATTTTCCCTTTATTTGCAATATCAGACTGTTCTTGTTGAAAGGGCGTATTCGTCATAGCCTGTTGATTTTTAATATTTTCTTGGGTTAAACCGTACATAAACTTAATACCCTCTTCAATACCGATAGGACCAATTCCTTCAGCTGAAGCATTCTTTGCAAATGTTTGGGCATGTGCGATAAAATCAGACATGTTTGAATCAGCTTTTGGCACTGAAGGATTTTGTGTATCTTGAAAAGATGAATTTGTTTGTACTTGCATAGTTATCTCCCTACTGAGTTTCTCCCCTGTGGCATGACTCCTGCCATGTACGGGGTTCGTGTAATATCAATAATTCGACCATTTCTATCCGTCAATTCAATGCCAAGATTTGCTCCCGTGGTATTCCCAGAGGATCCAGTTGATCCGATGACTGTCCCACCTTGTAGGATTTGACCGGGGTGTGCTTGTACTCGACTTAAATGCTGTTCAATAATCCTGTCACCTGTTTGTGTATTCACGGCAACAACATCATTGCCATAGCCTTGATTCTCGCCATTATGAAGATAGCCTACAGGGTTTGCTTGATTGTATGTATTGACCACTTTCCATGTGCCCGGGGGTAATGCAGCGGGTGTTCCTGCTGGTACTGCAAAGTTAGTATCTCTGGCATACCCATGAGAATAAACCTCTACTCCAGGGTTATAGTTTCCTGCGTGTTGTGTAATAGGCGCTGCAACGGGAAGAACAGTTCCTTGCATGTTTGGTGCTTGCTGGGCAAATTGTGGGTGTTGAACTTGTGGGGATTGCTGCATCTGTGGTTGAACTGGTGGTGTGATATGGGGACTATTCACTTGTGGAGCAATAGGGTTTTTTCCTATCTGATCTAACGCTGACTGCTGTCCTGTTTCTGCCATAATTTGGGCCTGTGTTTTCCCGGTTGGATCATAGGGTTTTTGAGGAGGTGATGGAGGCGTCTGTGATGGTTGAGTTTGTGGTTGGAGTACAGAACTTGGTACCTGAAGCGCATCAGATGGCGGAGCGGAAGGAGTACTTACAGGAACTTGCTGAGGGATAACCATTGGATTTGGCTGACCCGGAGAGTTCTTCGCAATATATTGTTCAAGTTGATTAGGATCAGCACCTTGTGATAAGGCTGCGGATTTAAATTCCTGAATTTGATTGGGATTTGTCCAGTCTACAGGCATTAGCCACTCCAATTCTTGAATGCTCCACTTTTGATATAGCTGGCTTTTTCCACTAATAAATTTAATTCATTTTGAAATCCGTTTTCTTGTTGAGCAAGTTTTTCCAGGCGATCCTGTTGACCTTCTGAGAGCTGAACACCGGATTGCTGATTATCAATAAGGCGATTGAGTTCCCATTGATTCGTTTGATTCCACTGCGTGTTTTGTGCTGCATGTTGAATTGCCATAGTGTCGTATTTTTGAAGCCAAGGCTGAACCATTTTCATTTGTTGTGCTTGTTCTTGACCCACAGATTGATTCACATTTTGGGTCGCTGTTCCTAATCCCTGATTGGTTTGATTTGCTTGCGTAGCCGTATTTTGATAGGCCTGTGCAAGAGGAGCTTGCTGGCTTCTAACGATGGCATCTTTTTGACCGGAGGTGAGCATCGAATTTTCAGAGTTAGAGGCCACAGATTGTGGGAGCGCTTGTATTTCATTCCCTAAATAGGCGACCTGGTTATTCTGTTGTTGGGCGGTATTTTGTAAAAAGGGCACATTATATTTATTCGAGTACTGATCTTGGATTTGTGGGACAGTCTTTTGTCCCTGTAGAAAGCTCGTAAAGTCGCCATTAAACTGATTACTTTCAGCCTTTTGATCTGGTAGTGGTGACGGAGTTGGTGTAAAAGAGAAATTTTGAGATGACGGGTACGTTGAAGTGCCATTGACATCCCCGAGTGGTGCTGACATAAAAATCCTTTAGATACAAAAAAACCCACCTCTCTGGGTGGGCAAAACTGTGTCCAAGGCGATTTTAACATGCTTTATGACAACGTTATAGAAACAAATTTTATTCCTGTATAACAGTACAATTTATTCGTATCGACTGCAAAACAGACTGGATAGACCGTACCATCGATAGTGGCCATCTCAGCATCCTTACAGCGATGAACAGCGCATAAATTTGTCTCAAAGTGTCTTGGTTTAATTGCCCCCGGTACAATCATTTCTTGGGTGATCCGTTGAGGTTCAGGAATAGACGGATTGGGTAAAAGTGTTCCCTGTAAGAGGTTGAACTCTGGCATTAACTGATTCCTAGTGATTCTGAACTATCATCGCCTTCAAAATTCATACCCAAGATTCTCACTTGAGATCCATTGGTTTGAATATCGAGGGCAAGTTGAATTTCTTTCGACCTATTATTGATAGGACCAGTACAATCCGTTGTTCCCACACCACTTTGGGTGACAATGGGAATCCATGTCGAGGATCGATCAGGCTTGTATTTCACTGTCACACTTTGACCAGCCAAAAGCGGAAGGAAATCAACGCGAAAGACTAAGTTCGGTTTTAATTGATAGAGTTTTCCTAAATCAGTAATTAAGTATTCACAGGTCGCACTCCCATATGGTGAATTTGTGGTAGAAATCGTATCAACTCCATACTTATTTCCATTCTGCAATCCACAATAGAGTGTCTGGCCAGCAGGAAAGAGAGAGCCTACTTTGACTTGTGATGAGGTGGTGTCACCAATTGATAAAGGCCCATCATACGCAAGTGAAATCGGATAATTCGAGTTGAGTGTTCCGTAACTGTAAATTCCAGGATGAACAGAAACAGAATTAGTATTGATACAGGCTCCAAAGCGCATAATGGATTGCCACATACACATAGCCCCAGGTGCTATTTCTGCAAATTCACTTGGATCAAGAAGGGGTAATTGCGTCACTTTTTGGAGTTGTCCGCCTGAGTAATAACTCGATTGACTAATCCCTCCATAATTCATGAATTTACCTTGATAGCCTGCAATGACGGAAAGAACACCCCCAGCCCCTTGCATCGCATTCACGCCACCCTGCAAGACATCTACAATGGTATTGGCGTTTGAGGAATTTGAGACATCACTTGAACCATCCCATAAAAAGACTTTTCCCTGATCGGTATCTGTTATTGAGGTTCCCTTCCAGACGCCAATTGCTAAGAATTCATTCCATTTTGCAAAACAGCGTACTCTATATCCTGCGGGTAAAACCAGCTGATGAGGGTTATACACGCCTCCGGCTTGTAGTTTAGCGACATACCGCTCATTTCCAATGGCAATAAAGTTTTGAAATTGAATCATTGGATGATACACATCAGCCACAAGAATCTGGAAAAATGTATTGTAAAACGCACCGGTATTGCTCCCTGCATTTTGCATGTTATTTGCAAGTGACGAGACGAGTAAACCATCTGCGACTGTTGAGTAGACATGAAAGTGATAGGTAGCTGTGCGAATAGGTCGAAATGACGAAGGGAAGATGAATTCATAGAGTCCTGTATGAAGTGTTGCGTTCGCTACGGTAAGCGCTGCCACCTGACGATTTAATCCGTCATGAATGACTACAGTCCAGTTTCCAGTCCCCACGGTAGTAATATTAAGCTGAAGAGACTTCATAGGTTCTTTTGTAGGAACGAAGGTTTGCTTATCTGTTGAACTTTCGGAAAGAGTTGTGCCAAGAGCATATGTTTGACCCACAGCGTTATTCGTAAGATCTTGATCTGCACGCGTTGTCACTCCAGAGAAAGCCACGTCTGTAGTAAACACTGGGCTATTAGTTGTGGAGAGATTGGCATTTGTTGTGTAGGTTTGAGAGTCATTGGCATTGCCATCGAATTTATAATAGGCAGACAGATTAGTCTCAACGCCGAGCATGACCTGATCGTTATATATAACTAAATTCCCTGGATTTCTGACCGCATTCCATAGACGCACATCATCGATTTGGGCATTGAGGAAATCTTGTGCTGCACCTGCTCCATCGTAGGAAGTCCCTAAGGCAAACCGAGCTGAAGAGGCAAAAAGTGAGGTGAATGTTCCCGTTTTAGTGCCAATGAGATTCGCATTCTGATAGAAATTAGCAGTAGAGGTACTCGCCTGCCAGGTGACTTGATACCGTTGCCACTTCCCGATTTGCACGATATTGGTAATATCTTGACTGTACATTTCACTGTTGGATCCGGTACTTGAGAGGAGTAAGCGCAGAACGTATCCTGTGGTATTACTTAGCGTGGTATCCAGAATACTCGTCAATGTTGGGGTAGATGAACCCGTGAGTGTTGATGAATAATAGACAGCAATCACCCCTGCCCCACCATACCCATCTCCAAACTGAGAGCGATTCTGATGATCTGATCCCCACCCACCGGTTGCGGTCATAAGACCTGTGCCGAATGTTCCTGCTTGACACTTTAAAAGAATTGAGCCACCACTCCCAGCGCCACCAGATGCTTGGGCGCCACCACCCACTGCATTGACACATAACCCCCCATATCCGCCATCAGCGGCAATAGATCCGGTGACGGTAATTGTTGCTCCAAAGATGGAAATAATTCCGCCTCCATTCCCACCAGCTCCTTCTGGCGAAGGGTTAGATCCCCCCCCAGCTCCACCACCTCCTCCACCGCCTAAAGTGAGAATTGTAAGATCAGATGAACTCGTTACGTTCCCCGCTAGACCTCCCGGGTTTTGCCCTGAAGCTCCTCGGTACCCTACTCCTCCATTACTTCCTCCACCTCCCCCAATTCCAATATTATTAGAGTTATTACTATGTTGACCGCCACCTCCACCATTGCCGTTATTTGTTGAATTGGACACTTGAAAGGATGCTCCAGCACTTCCCTCTCCGGTGTACCCATATCCATTGAATCCAGCTCCAGAGGCTGAACCACCGCGGAAACCCCCGCCACTTCCAATGACTGATGTATTATTTGGATTTGGATTGGTTGAGTTTGTTGCTGACCCACCTACAGCATTGATTGATCCTTGAACATTCACTGTGCCATTTGCATAAAATGCTAAAATTCCCCCTGTTGTGCCATTCCAGGATTTCGCCGTATACGTCATTCCAGTGTTAATGGTGACATTTGTATATTGGGGGAGAACGCGTACCTGAGCGGCATTTGGTGCAGTTGTTGAGTCTGAAGTGAATGAAAGAGCGTCCGCTGTCATAATAGACCCAGCGGTATAGGACTGAATGCTCGTAATTTGGTATCGTCCGGCATTCGTTCCCTGCATCTGGAGAATCAGAATCTTTTGACCTGCTACAAACGACACATTTGTCGCGGTGAGTGTCTGTGTTCCCATCACTCCTGAACACGCCGAATCAATTGGGGACTCCGTCGTATTACTCGAGATCGTGAGCGCACCATCCTGACCATTGCCAAAGAAATTACTTGAGGTCGTCAAATCAAATTTATAGGAACGTTGGTTGCCATTCTGGTTCCACTTCGACATGATGGTTTGTACTTGGGTTCCAGACGGCAGTGAAGTCATCTTCAAATACGCTTCCATTGAGAGATCTAAAGTAATTTGCAGTGATGCTTGTGATGCTATTGAGGCGTACTGAGAAGAAGCAGCAACCAGTGTGAGAGAGTTTGTATTGGTTGGAGCGCCCCCTTCAGTCTCAAGAAACCCGTCATAATAGGTTTGATTCAGTGAAGTGGCTGCAATTCTTCTGCCTATTGTTGTTGTTTGTGTGTAATAGAGATAGCCATCTTCTGGGAAGTACACCAATCCGTTCCCTTGAGAGTTCGGGGCGACATGATCAACAGACCAATTATTTGACCCATCTTTGAGATAGATGTTTCCTGCGTTTCCATACCCATACAGATTCGATCCTGCAAGATCCCACCACAGAATTAAATCCACAATGATTCCTGATGCTTGACGAATAGGTTGAGGATTCACGGTAAATGAAGACGGATCAGTGCGGATGTTTAACGACCGCTCAAAGGCAACAGAATTTGGAGGCCCGAGTTTGGGACTATCTGAAATTCCTGCAACAGCGCCATTAATCTTTCCTACTATTTTCATTTAAGGGGTCGCCTTTCCTAATGCAGACCACGGATTAGCAAATTGAACAGATCGTCCCCCTGCCATTTCGGTGATTTGTGAGTTTCCACGACCATTCTCTTGAAGGTCTTTTAGGACCGCTAAAACGCCTCCTCGGATCGTTCCACTTCTCTTAGTATTTGAAAAATCCCCGGTATAGTAAAAGTTTATAAACCGTTGAGCTTGATCAAGGTCACGTCTTCTATTCGCGTAATAGACAGCTGCAGCTCTGTAGGGCAAAAACTCCTGCAGTTCTTCTGGAATTGCTGGGGAGTCAGCTATGACATATGACGCAGAAGTAACGGTACTTTCTTGAAAATACGTCTCAAGCGTAAGACTCGTTGAGGACGCTACTCCGGAGATCCGATACCAAGAGCCTAAAGAAATACCCGACGAATCTGTAAGCATAAAATACAAACCCACCATCGCAACCGTAAAGAGTGTGCCATTTCCGGTAATCGTCACCGAATTATTCGTGGCTGTGACCGTTCCTGAGACGACATCCTGAGCAGTCATGTTCTTTGGCTGATAGTTTCCCACCATGGTGCAGGTTACGGCACTTGAGGGTGTTGGATAGATTCCAAAGTCATCACGACGAGGGAATACCGCTTCAGGATAATTTGAGGTTATCGCCACAATATGCAAAGCGTCCCATTCAGATTGCGACTGAACAATGCGCAATGGTATGGCCATACTTCCAACAGGAACTGTAATACTTTCAAGTTTTGAAAACCCTGGGGGGTAGTGATAATAGATCTGTGACGCCACGGTTGAAAACGTCATAGCTGGTGGTTGAAGAGAATACTTTTTAAGGAGCGTAAACAAGTCTTTACTTGCATTATTTAATTCTCTTTTGAGGAAGACTTGCGTCGACGAAAGGCCTGAGGAATTACTCGTGGTAGCATCGATACAAAAATCTTCTGAGATTTGAATGAGTTGTCCGAAGGTATAGCGCATAAAAATCCTTTATAGTAAAATCATTCCCCCTGGGCCAGAAGAATACATAAGTGCACATTCTGCCGCTGTGAGAGCTCGAGTAAAAACTGGTACATCATCAAGAATGCTTGATGCAAAACCTTCTGAGGTCGTCCCGTTATCTGAGGCACCGATCTTAAAATTGTTTGATCCTACGGTGACGCCACTTCCTGAAGACGCTACTGTTCCGACGGATACGCCGTTGACATAGCCGGTGACCGTAGAACCGTCATAGGTAAAAAGAAGATTTCTCCACGCACTTGTCCCTAAAGTAATGGTGTACGTAAGCGTGTCACTGGCAACGTTCATGCGAGACCGAGTGAATTGAAGTTGTTGGGTTCCCGCGTTATATGCATAGCGAATTTCATTTCTCACGTGTGTTGTGGCATCTTCTAAAGAGACAAATGCCCAATTTAATGCGGTAATTTCTGAAAGGAGTTTGACCCACACAGAGAACGAACACGCGCCTCCAGAGACCCCGAGATTTGAGGCGACACTGAGGAATGAGCCAGCATTTGAAGAGCCAAAGTTTGCTCCATTCCCGAAATAGCCTTCTGAAAATGTTACAGATCCAGTGTTTGTGAGTGTATTTGATCCCTTTGAGTCAGTAAGATCTTGGAGTCGGTAATAGGAGACAAGGTTAGGGTCTGAAAAGAGGGATGTTGTAATAAGTTCTGGCATATTAAAAGTTCGAGATCACACAGAGACAATCCCATTTGGTATCGGCTGCGTTATACAGAAATCCCATATAGACCGTCTTTGAAATTACCGTAGTGGTGGGAGCAGGAATATTTGTTGAAAATCGATAGAGCGCATTAAAGGCAAGTGTCTGAGCACTTCCTGAATCTTTGATACGGATGATGAGTTTCTGTCCATCTGTTGGTGTGCCCGTTGGTGCGCCAAATGTCGCGCCAGCTGCTAGTGCCGTCACTTCATACAGATCAGTCGTATCACCGTTTGGTGTCGGTGTTGCTGAAGAAGCAACAGCCGCAATTCGTTGAGTGAGGCGCTTATTTGTGAGCGTATCTGTAGTACTTCGACCTACAATCGTATCTGTTCCTTGAAAAGTTTGCGTGGTGTTATCGACAGAAAAAGCTAGAGTTGCAGCTGTTGTCGGCGCTGAGAGCGTCACTTTATTAATACTTGTTGCTGTAGCTGCTCCTAAGACAGGTGCGACAAATGTCTTATTACTTAATGTGTCCGTCGTTCCTCGTCCAACGAGTGTGTCACTAGCAGTTGGTAGGGTAAGAGTGCCAGTATTTGAAATAGAAGAAATGATTGGACTAGTCAGGGTTTTATTGGTAAGAGTTTGGGTGTCTGTTGTACCGACTAAAGCACCTACTGGAGCGGCAACAGCAGTGATCGCTGAGGTTCCTGCCCCTTTAAGAATACCGGTCAGTGTCGCTGCACCTGTCCCCCCTTGTGAGACTGACAGAGGAGTAGTAAGACCCGAAAGTGATGTAATAGTGGCATTCGCCCCAGCAAATAAATTCTGTTGTTGAATCTTTTTTGATGTTCCAGTTGGGGAATCGGTACTATCAGTCACATCAACGATATAGAGAAAATCTCCTGGGGTGACAGTCACGAGTTCTGGAAGAGCGACAATTTTATTGTTCATTGGAGTCCTAACGTGTCTATGCCATTTTGAAGAAGGAAATATGATGTCCCATCTTGAAATAAGATAATTCCAGCAGAGGGCGTGAGATCAGCATTCCAATCGGTAGGCTTCGCTCCGGTTGAATTCCAGATCGTTGGTGTGCCGCCAGGAAGTGTGGTCGTTACTTGTCTCGTTAATCCTAAAAGACCAATGAGTGTGCCTACTGTAGTCGTTACAGGCATACCCGTTACTGTATAGAGGGTTTGAACGGAGGTTTGTGGTGTCCACTGGGTACTCATAGACCAACTCCTAACAGTGAGCGAACGGGCAAAACAACAGCCACACCAGCAACAAATGGTTTCAAAGAAACAACAGATTGAGACCAGTCATCAGATCCAGTCCAACTCCATGACATGGTTGTGGCTCCTAAAGAAACGAGTGTTTTATAACTTGCGTCCGTTGTGTCTCCAGTCCCATTGGCTGTACTCGCCGGCGAAGATAGTGGGTAGTTATTCCCTTTGCCGGTTTGACTCGCTCCCGCAGTACACGCAGTGCCAATTTTCATGTACGCCGAATCCACGAGCATGGCATTATTACATCCTGTGGTGATGGATACCGATGTACTTGATTGGACAATTCCAGTCGTTCCGGCACTCGTATCGATTGGTGAAGTTTGATCAACTCCAGAAAATGACACAGCATCAGCGGTAACAGCCGCACACGAGGCGGTGAGAGTCACGACCACTGAATGCGCTCCAGAAGAGGGGCTTTTGAGATACCACAGTTCCGTACTAATAGGATTAGCCGCATCATTTCTAATTTTTGTGAGGGAAACAGAGTTATACGTCACTCCCGTTACGACTCTATTGGCGTCTGTAGGGTCTCTAACTTGAACAGGCACAATGAGAATACTATTGAGTAAGCTTGAACCTACTGTGTGAGTCCATGACAACGTTGATGAGGCTTGCGTCGTATCGTTAGATTTTGATGTGGAGTCAACTGCTATAGCCATTTTAAATTCCTTTATATCCTGAGGCAGAAACGATCACATTCGCCCCTGTCGTGACACAGATGACATTGACTGCTGTTGCCGCAGTTCCCCGTAACGGAACGGAAAATGATTTCGCAAAACCACCCCCAAGTGGAGCGGCGTATCCTTCCCAAAGAATGGAAGATGCCCCATCAGTTATTTTCACAAATGTTCCGACTGTGGCATGAGAATTAGTCACGATGAGATCACTCACATAATTACGGAGTGTGCCACCAGCCGAAGCTAGAAGCTGGGTGGTTGTGGTATCCGTGATTGCTGCCGTTGTTCCATTGACAAAGTTTTCTGGGTTCGCGTAGGGAAGCACGATAAGCTTTCCAACAAGATCGGTCACTAATTGCGCAAGACGTGTCGCGGTGATTGGTGCATTTTCTGAACTGATTGCTTGGGCCCCGAGATTAAGAGGATTTGCGGTAATCACTGTATTCGTAGCAGATGTCCCACCCGTTGAAACTGATCCGGATACACCCCCTGTCACAGCGGTAGAAATAGGTTGCGTGGCTTGCCAGAATGTTCCGGTGACGGGAGTAGTTGGCGCTGATGATAGAGAAACTGGTATGATTGAGAGAGCAACACCATTCAGGTCATTAAGAGTTACACGTTGAATTTCCTTGGTGACTAAGGACTCCGTAATAGAATATGATGCAACATTTTTACCTGATCCTTCTGTAACAGCAATTTGAGATACAGCCATAAAGTCCTTTTTTTGACACAAAAAAGCCCACTCATGAGAGCGGGCTAAAAGAGTCCAATTGGTTTTTATTTTACCACGTCTACGCGTTGATCAGCGCTTCTAATTCAGCACGTTTTAATCCTGGTTTAAAGACTCCGAGTTTTTTTGCTTCCTGTAAGACCTCTTGCCATGACTTACTTGGTGGCACAGGTTCAGTTTCTTGTACGACACTGTTCTCACTTTGAGAGTGATTATCCTGAGGCGTTACTTCGATTGGAACAGAATATGAAGGGAAAACACTCTCTTCTTTCTCTTCAAGTGCAGCGAGCCGACACAGTATTTCGACAAGAAGTGCATTCTTCTTTGGTTCATCAAAACGTCCTGATTCAGCATACCGCTTCATAAAATGGGGTATTTCTGCGTTCGAATTGACGCGAAGTTTTGTTATAGCTTCTAATGATTGCCAGACTTTCATGTAATACTTTCTATGAAGATCTTTTTCTCTTCATCGTTATGCAGTCCTGCATCCATATCGGTCATTTTTAATCGAGCCATAGCTGCCTCTCCCATACTCATTGAGCCTGTTTGAGGGGATTCAAGTGGTTCATCTTCTGGGAATTCATCCACTCCAAACCGCTTCACAATTCCCTTGATCAGAATAGGAATAATCTCATCCCATTCTTGAGGATTGTTTGAACGTAGTGCTGAATTTTCTTCCATTTTTGATCGATCCTCAATACGATAGTTTCCCTTATCTTTATCCCAGAGTTTTTTTGATTTCTCAAGAATTATCGCAGTTCCCATTGCCTCTCTATAGAGCACCATTGCATACTGTGGAACTTCTTGAATTCCTTTTCCGTGTCCAATGTCTTTATTCTTATTTGGTACAACCCATCGCTGATTACTTCTCATGCGATCAAAATGGATCACATAATCTTGTTCTGTGGGGTTATAGACTCTCCAAATGTCTTCAGATCTTTTCCATAAATCAATGTGATATGCCATTGCTGCGGGTGATCGACCTGTTGAAGGAATAATGTTTGTGTCCATTGGCATACGGTGTTACTTTCTGTATTCAACATCTATTTTTAGTAAGGGTTTTTCATTGACAACAATTCCGCCTGGAACGATGATGCATTGCTCAGTCATCACACTAGGAGTTAAACGGATGTGGTTTTCAGTGAGAAATTGTGTTAACTTTTCTGTCGCAGAAAGAATAGGTGCTTCAGGAGAAATAGGATTATCATGTACGGAAGGAAGTACATCAGGAATAGGTGCAGTCTGACTTGTGGGCAAAAAATCAACATGAAAAGGGGGGGTAATATCTTCTGAAAGAATTTTTTTAAACATAGCAGGGCCCTTATAAAGGTCACTGCTACTGGGTAACTTCTCTTACGAGCTACACCCAAACTTCAGAATATATATAGTATATCACTGACTTTGTGCGTATAATCGCTGTATTCGATCTTCACGCTGTCTTAATTGTGTATCTGTTAATTTTTGAACGCGTTGTTTATCTTCCAATAATTCTTTTTGTTTTGCGATGAATTGTTTTTCAGGTTCAAGATTTTTCTCTTTATCCAAAAGTGCTTTTTCTTTTTCTTCTAAGATGAGTAAGCGTTTTTCAATACTTACCACCGCTTTTTCTCGTTGAGTGAGTGCGTGTGATTTCTCTGCTAATTCCCGCTCTTTTTCTTCTGTTATGACATGTAGCTTTTTCGCTTCTAAGAGAACTGATTGTGCTTCTTCTTTCTCTGTACGCATAGACTCCACTTGCAAGAGAACAGAGCGACGTTCATCGAGTAATTGTTTTGATCTCCGTTGGTTTTCTTCTTGACCTCTTCGGACGAGAACCTCTAGAGCCGCTACCTCTTGTTCTCGTTTCAGAAGGTCATTCGTCATGGTTTCAATCAGTGTTGTCAGTTGTTCAAGGTGTGTCATGATAAGTAAATTGTTTTCAGTACCTTTTCAATTATTGCTTCGGTAATGACTCCAGGCTTATCTGAAATGATTTTATTCTTTAAATGTTTTGCTATATGATCGGCAATGACACGAGGGAATTTCTTTCCTTCATAGGATTCAAGTGTATAGACCCGGGGTGATTCAAAATCATACGCATAGGTAATAGAAAATGGCTCTTTTGTGGGATTAAAAATATAGATGTCTTCATGAGATGGAGTATCAAGAGGAAGTAAGTCCATAGGCGTAGTATACGCTATAGAGGACCTTGTGACGTATCAAGTGACACGGTGATGTCACAGGTCGCAGAAGGATTTACCGTAACGCCTGTCTTAAAGTTTCCATAGGTAAACGATGAGCCTACGGTAGGGTTTGTGATCACGGCAACCACGGGAGTGCCAGAGGTCCCAGTTTCATCAGAAACAGTAATCGTTCCTGTTAATGCGGCATTCACCTGAATAATAGCTTTTCGAAGAGAACAGTTGATCAAGTTTGATGCACCTGAAGCCGTCATGTGTACGTATGCCATGAAATCCTTTTATGATAAGCGCTGTAAAACAATCGTCACAATCGCATTTGCTAAGTTTGTCACTGTTCCTGCAAAAATCAGATTGACTCGGGCGCCTGCACTAATCACAGTTGGTGACGCTATGACTGTCCCATTGACTGTCGTATAGGCGGTTCCTGAGAGGGATAGCGTACCAGTTAATTGATTCGTGCCTGCTGCAATTGCTTGAATTCCTGTTGCGACTTCCACTTGGAGAGTTCCAGAAGTTGAAGCAGTTCCAAAGTTGACAGAAACTCCAGAGATTTGATATGTGCCTGAGACAGAATCATTTAAGAAAATAGGCTGTGAGACTGCCCATGTGGAAGCTGCTTGACCGACTTGTCCTAATTGAATGGTTTCATAGATAGGAACCATGACATCCCCAAATTTGGACGTCGTCTTTGCGGTATTAAACCCAAACGTTTTGACTTCTGGGAAATGATCATCGATGTAAACTGACATTTATTTCTTTCCTGTCCCGTTACAATGCGGACAGACGTAACTATTAATATCTGTAGGATCTCCTATAATTCCTGTGCCAAGGCAAGTAGGATCGTTAAAGACTATACTATTTGGCGCACTCCATAACTCGGTTGATTCAATAACTGTTTCAAGTGCTTGCGCATCTGATCCAGTTGCTAAATCTTGTCCGTCTAGCTGTGACATGGGTCCTACCATTTCTTTCGTTCCTTAATCGATTGTTATAAAAGCACTAATATTGTGACCTGACGCTGCTGCTTGACGAGAAACACCAATGATTTGGTGAGCTGTACCTGCGGCATAGACAGTTGCACACCCTGCTGTACCTGACGCTGTGCCTAACATTGAACCTACTGCAAATGTTGAACCGTCAGAGAGAACAGTGTGTTGACCATGTGTCAAAACAAATCCATATTGACCTGCAAGCACTGCATATATTGCAATTCCCGCTGCCATATCAGTAGGTGTCGTTGCTGGGGATTGAATCACGCCACTATACGGGGAGCGCTTCATGTTCACCGTACACGATGTAGTTGCTGCAACACGTAAAGGTCGGTCCAGAAGGACCTGCATTGAGCCACCTGATGTCAGAGTACCGGTCACACCCATAATGGTGTATTCATCACCTAAGACCGTTCCACCTGCTGTATAGACGGAGAGAGAACCTCCACGAAATGCAGCATCTGTCACCGTTGTTGTTCCATTTGTGACGTTGAGATATGGACTATTGATAGCGGTTGCTGTCACTGCCATATTTTCAAATTGTGTATCTTCCGCAGCTGCCTGTAATACTTGGCCTACAATTAAGTTCACAGCACCATTTAAGATGTAGCGAAATGTTTTGCCATTTCGACCTTCAATTTTTTGACCGACTTCTAACCCTGCTCCAGGTGAAACTGTAGAGGTGTAAAGATCAATTGCTGATCCGAGTGATGGTCCTGAAATTCCTGCCATAAAATCCTTTCAATAAGTGTTTTTTAGACGCCTGTTGCTCCGAAGAACTTTCCTTGACGCTTCGGTTGAAACGAGACGTGTTGGCCTGATAAAAAGAAACGACCGATTAATCCTGCTTGAGTTGGGAATGGCATTTCGTTCTGATAGAAGAACCCGGTAAAGTCCGTTGGTCTCATATCAACACTTTGACCATTCTTTTGTGCTGAACCACCTAAGGACACTTTCTCAAGAATACCCTTCCATGCTGGAGGTGTTTGTGTGTCACCGTACCAGTCAAGATAGTTCTCATTGAGCATGTACCCAACACCGGACGCCACTGCTTTGTCACGAATGACTGGCACACCTCTCCAATCAATTGATTTAAAGCCATTGCCCATGCCATCAGCATCGTGGGTTTTTGGATATTTGCCACCAACTGGTAAGTTCATGTAATTGTGTCGGACCGTTGGGGTATATAAGGACTCAATCAAACTGAAAATAGGAAACGTTGTTAAGAGCACAGTAGGTGTCTCATTTGGACCTGTGTCTGAAATGGCATCGAACATCGTAGCCAGTTTTGATAACGATAAAATGGCACTAAAGTTTGTGTATGTGCCTTTCATTAATCCATATGTTGTGCGACTGACACCATTTAACGATCCGTAATTGGTCCCATCGTCACAAATCATGTCTAATGAATCTGGCTGATTGCCGACGCCTGTGCCACCGACAATTGCTAAGGACAAATCTTGAACAATTTCATCCACGATATCTTGATATTGAAATGCATCGTAATCGACTGCTGAATTGTATTGACGTGCAAACGCTTCTGAAAGAATGTTCACTCTTGGCATACTGTACAGAACTCGATTTGCTTGCTGTTGAATCGTCACCTGTTCGTCAGATGAATTGAGTGGCTCCATGCCCGTAATCCATTGACCTTGTGTGCGACGGAGAACTTTTGTGGTTTTGAGTAATGTGGCGACGTTAAAATCTTTCGCGTTATAGAGCGCTCTTGAACCATATGAAGTACTGTTTAAAATGGCATCAAGAACTTTTGCAAGCTCTTTCGCATAGTTAAAATTTGTGACGTTTGAGCCATATTGAATTCCATCTCCACCAGCCCATCCACCTGTTACGTTTGCCATATAGTCCTTTCAAGAACTCTTTTAGATACAAAAAAACCAGCCCTTTGGCTGGTTCAAAATAAACCTAGTATTATGCGGAAATACAAAAAAACCACCCGTTGAGGTGGTTCATGTAAACCGTATATGACCGTATTCTAACACGTTTCTCACATTGTCAACGATTCAAAATCGAAACTTTGACCCAAGGATATTTTCCTTATGCACCTCATCATAGGTAAACCCTTTTTTCTGTGCAGTCGCAACGGAATTGCCAAGTACAGGAGCGGTCGCACCTGCTGGCTGTTTGTTATAGAACTTCTGAATGGTTCGATAGAATGTTGACGATGTTCCATCTGCCTTTAACTTCTCATGAAGAGCTTTGACTTCTGCATACGCTTTGACCCCTGGGTCATTCATTTGCTCACTCGTTGGGGCAGCTCCTCCCTTTTGCCATACATCTAAAGCAGTTTTAACATCAGGAGCAATATCAGGAAGAATGCCATCCTTGACCGCTTCTGTCCATTGAGCTGACATGTTCTGCCAATCCGCAGTACTCTGCGCTTGTGATTGATGAGATCTGGCCGTGTTTTCTTGAAGAACACGCTCGGTTTCTGCTTTCCGCTCATTCTCAATTTTGGTTAAAATACGCTCTTCGGCTTTGGAAACTGCTAAATCAATCGTGTCATTCTTAAACGATGACCATGATTCTGGGGCTTTATCTTGGGGTCTGCCTTGAATACTTTCAATGAGGGAATTTTTAGCCGCTTCTATGGCTTCAGTCTTTAATTCTTCTTTAAATGAAATAGGGTCAAACGGTGTATCAGTCATAGCGAATCCTTTATACAGGTACTCGCTATAACGTAACTTTCCTCTAGTGAGGACTACACGTCAACTTCGATACTGGAAGTATATCATGCTTAGACAATGGGCCCAGTTGCACCTAAGTCCCCTTGTGAGGCGGGAGCCATTTGCATATCTGGAACTTGATCGGGCTGTGGTGCATTCTTATCTGGCTGATCAGGATCACTCGGCATACCTTGACCTGGTTGAACGGGTCCTGGAACCGGCCCTTGTCCTTGATCTGCTAAATATTGCTGGTAGTACTGCATAGGTGCTGCCTTTTGCAAGAATGCTCGTTTAGCCCGCTCTCGTGGATTACTTTGTTCCGTGTCTTCATAGTACGAAAGAATATCTCCCACTCCTAATTCCATGTTCTTGACTGCTAAAGACTTTCGCATCATCTTATCTACGCCTGACGCTGAAACTACCGCAACCATGCCATCTTCAACGATATCCTGCGTGAGAGCTAAATAGAGAGATTCACCATCTTTTCCCGCCGCATCAACTAAATGCTCTTTGGTATAGAACACCCGAATAAACTGCATAGACCACTGGGCAATCCATTCTGCCGCCTCATTGATTGTTCCTTCCACTAAGTCATCAATAAAGCCGTAATCAGCCTCTTTAAACATCTGAGCTTCACCAAGTGTCTGGTCCCCTTGTTGCACTCCTCTTGAGGTATTCCCGACTCCCATCATCTCAAACGCAGTGGAGCGATTCTCACTCTTACTTTGATAGAGTTGAGAAGGAGCGGCAGGCATGGAAATGACACCATAGGCTTTCGTAATGTCGTCCCCATTGACACTAATGGCTTGCTTCGTATTATGAAAATCAATTGTTTTTAAGACTGACTTATCAATGGCATCAGAATTGACCATCAACTTGCCCGAACTTTGTTCATTCATTTGAATGATTTGTGTTCCTTCTAGATTAATGTGATCTTGAAAGTAGAGAATCTGTTCCGCTCGGTTTGTGGCATCAATAGGATCTTGGCCAAGGGATTCATACACGCCAAAGAAATAGGGTTTACGTGGATTTTTAAAGTAGTTGTAATAGACCGTATCTGTTTTACTCATGGCACCAAATAACAACTGATACAGTTCCTCTTGTGATGGTTGGCCCTTTTCCTTCATTTCCTTTGAAAACAAATGCGTCTTTCCTTCATAGTCAAAGTACGGATTGCGCATTTTCCCTAAGACGAATGTGCCATATTTCCATACCACACCATTAATCTTTTCCCATTTCGTCTCACCAAAAACTGTCGTATCTTTATACCAGTGGAACCAGACCTCACAGATTTTATATAACGAGGCCATCTTTTCTTGACGCTTTACATCATCTTCAAGAATTCCCAAATACTCTAAGAACTCTTTTGCTTTCTTCGGGAACATCATACAAATTTCTTTTAGGGTGATTTCAGCAAACTCTGCAATAAAGCGCATGTCATCGGCATTGTTTGTCTTACACGTATGGTCCCAAACAATATTTGTCGGATACACATTGATAAACTCTTTATCCCCATCACTGCCAAGCTCAGTATTCCAGCGAGCCTTTAAGACAAAATACAAAAAGAGCTGTTCATGAACATGTGCTAAGCCTAAGAGTTTTCTCATCTCTCTGCGGTTCATATCGGTGTTAAAGACATCGGTTAGGGTTTTAGCGGATTCAATTGATGAGGGGTCGGTGCTGCCAGGCTTTACTGTTAAATCGGGTAATCGTGAGGAAGCAATCGGCTTGATTCTCATGACGGATTCGTACACCACGTTTTCTACATAGGGAATTGTCCCATCCATCATTGTTGAGGCATCAAATTGATCGCCCATATAGTAGCGGAGTAACTTTGCTTGACGTTGTGGAAGGTGCTTATTTGCGTAATATGTTAGTGAATCAGAAATATTACTATCAATAACCTGTATAAAGTCATCGTCTTCTAATTCTAGGGTCAGTGGATCAGCGTCAGTAAGGACAGTGTCATGCAGAGAAAGAGCGTTGTAATCCATGAGAATCCTTTTTTGCAACAAAAAAACCACCTCTAGGGGTGGCGATAAGCGTCAATTGTGGAAAGTATATCACGGCTCACTCTGACATCGATGCTACAAAATACACCGTTCCACAGCGTGAACACGGGATGCCAATGGGAATAACGTAGCCAGTGGGGTCAATATGATGACCGTACATGAGTCCAAATACTCTGCCCTGTGTTGCAAAGAGTGGCGTTCTGATGTCACAAAACAAACAAAAGTGCTTGACCATCTTTGCGTCATAGCGCAATCGTAAGGTCACCTCTTGTCGTTCAAGTCCTCGTTCACGTAGTATTTTAGTAATAGAATCTGGCATTATATCTTTGGATAGAGGGCACTAAATGCCTTCGGTGAAATGGCTAGTTCTTGGTTTTGCGCGTTATACAGTGGTTTCATTTTCTCTACTGCTCTATAGGTATGAGCGCCAGGTGCAACAGACGTAAATCTCACCTTTTCAAGGCCATAGGAACACGCATCAGCGGCATGATCCTCTTGATGTGTGTCATAGGCTTCAACAAGGGCTTCATCATGGATAAGGTTGGGGACAGTTTCAATAAAGTGGACACAGTTCTGTGTGACGACCCAGTACGGCATTCCACTACTGGGATTAATACTCATCCACTCGTGCATCATTCCGACTCTCCCGATACGAGAATTTCTCCCACTATTCTTCCCGGCTTTAAATCGACACCAGTATTGTCCGTCTAGTGATTTCCACTCATCTTCAAAGAGGGATGAAATGGATTGGTCCCCACTCTGCGCTGAGGCATGTGTCGCAGGATCAGAGACACCGTACGCCGGCCGTATCCCGATCTTTTTACACTCTGTATAGATTCTTTTTGCCCATTCTTTCGGGCGTATTTGATTGCCATACCATTCTTTATACGTCACAATTTGGGTGTACTTTTGTCCGTCCCCTGTGGTAAACGGAATGAGCGCTGATAGATAGCACGCAAAGGCACTTGATTCAGCGTATCCCCAGTCCATCCATAAAACATGTTGAACATTCTTGCTTGGAACAACGGGAGGGATAGAGTGTGTGCGTACTTTCCATTCCTTAAACACTTGACCACTAAAGCGCTCCCAATCCCCAAATCTCCAGGCATAATAGGTGTCAGGATCCACTTCTTTTAATGCCTCAATATTTGCCACATATTGCGGGTCATTGTTCATAAGAGTTGGGTTATCGTCCATGGTGGCTTGAATGAATACTCGAGTACGTCCATGGTCCCAGATTGTTTTTCCTGGTGGGGATGGTGAAATAAAACGCTCTTTCACCCAGGCATGGCCCACACCACCCGGATTCGTCGTGAGGAAGATTTGTGGCTTGAGCGCAGCGATGACTGAACGACTAGAAGAGAGAATACGTAAGTACTGCTTTTCTAATGCAATTTGAGTAAGTTCTTCTATTAAGATACGGTGATATTCATGTCCTTGGTACTTGGTGTAGGCGTCAGCATCATTTAAGTGGCCTGTACGAATAACAGCCCCACTCTGAAAGTGAAACTCTGGGGGGTTGCCTGTTTTCGTGCCAGGGTTTGCCAAGAGACGGTATAGTCGTGAAGCCCGATCAGTCCAATCTTTTAAGTCCTCACTGTTGCGACGAAGAACCAGGCCTCTAAAATTGGGATTATCTGATTCTTCTGCTATCCATGCAATTCCGGCAGCAGTTTTCCCACCACCACGTGATCCACCGTACAATATTTCAAATTCACTTCGTTCAAGTGCTTCAATTTGTTTCGGGTGGGGAGTCCACAGGACGCTTACAGGGGAGCTGGAGGACATTTGAAAGGATCTTCTCTCCGCCACTTGTGATATCAGTGGCACTTAAATCTGGTAAAAACTTGCCTAGTGCATACTTCACCGCGCCTAAAGACACATTGTCATTGCGTGAGTTCGTCAGTCGAATTAATTTTTCTATTAATGTCGGCACATACGGTCGTAGTCGCTCACGGATCTGCATATCACTCAATTGTTCAGTACCCTTAATAATCACTGGTAGGGAGTCTTTGGTTTCACTCATTTATTCCTTGTCTTTGTCATACGTAACACTCACATTGATGAGCGTTCCTTGCGGTATTTTAAATAACTCTGAGACGTGGTCTTGTTCATATTCACCTACTTCAAACGTCACGCTATAACTGCCATCTATCTTGGGTCCACTCATGCGTATTTTGTCTGCGGTCAGCTCAATCATTGCAGATCAATCTTCACTTTCTTTATCAGCTCAACACCGTTAAACACCACTTTCCCGTCTTTAAATCCTGGTGTTAAGTTATATGCGTCACACATGCTCTGTGCTGATTGCACGTACCAAGTATAAAAATCTGGTGTGAGCGTGAGTGTCTTCAATTTTTCACCTGTAAGATGCTGGTGAAGAGCAATGTAATTGACTAAATGCTCTATGGAATATTTTTCTCGTTGATCTGGCATACTTAATTTAAAAGAGGATGATTGAGATAAGCTCTTATTCCTCTGTCCTTTTTATATGTTTTTATTAATATTCGAATAATCTTCTTCTGTATGATATTTGGAGGGGGAGACCATTCGTCCAATCCTTCTGGGACTCCTCCAATATACCGAGCAATGTAATAGCGAATATCTTTCATGGATTTTTCTTAATCTTTCCCCAAATGCTGGGCTATACCTGAATATGGGAGCTGGTCTAATCCTTTAACACCTTTCCACACGGGCTTACTCTTGCGAACTTGTTCTTTAGTGATGACACCTTCTTTGATCATCCCTTGGATTTGTTTTGGGTATGTCTCTACAAACTCTCTGGATAATTGACCTTCTCTATATCGTTGAATTGTGTCTTTGCCAAATTGAGTGCGTGGGCCATTTTCTTGGTCAAGTTCCCAGTGAAGTAACATCCCTGTTGTTTTGTAGCCAATGTGTTTTGCTTTCCCTCTACAGAGTGGACAGGCAACAATACGGCACGCGCCATACTTGGGATGACGATAGTGTCGTAAAAGTTTTTCATCTATATCAAGGGAAAAATTAGAATGTGGATGATCAGAAAAACAAATGAAGTTTAAAATCACTTTAACCCCACACTTCTGAGGAGTTCTTCTGCTTTCTGATTAATCTTCTGACGCTCTGATCCTTCAAACTTCAAATCAGCTGGAGTTGCATACGTAATGACACCGCCTGGAGTTGATCTGAAACGCTTCTTGAGTGCTTTTTGAGTTGAGGAAAGGATTTCTGTTTCACGGCCAGCATAGCGACCAAGGAAATAGAAAAGGAGAATTGAAAAGATGAGTAAGAGATCGTACATAGGTACTGATCCGCTTACCTCTAACTTTCTCGAATGAGACTACAGGGGAACTTCGGTATGTGTAGTATACACTACACGGTTTTTTATGTTCTCAAATCCTTTTAATGTGAGATGAACTTTAAAGTTAAGCTGAACATCACCGCGAAGCTTATTCACTGTCACCGTTGCAGGGAGTTCTGTTTTTCCGTCAGGGAGCTGATCTAAGTGTTCAATGTTCATAACAAATCTAAATACCCATGTTTCCCTATTTTACTAAATCCATTGCAGGAATCTAGGTGTAAGTCTTTCTTTTCTTTATTTGTCTGCTCTCTTCTTTGTTCTAACTTCTCT
>ENA-OFCD01000344-OFCD01000344.1-metagenomes-genome-assembly--contig:-NODE-344-length-31363-cov-7.299859_pt1 | contig 31363 bp, 23 predicted proteins | sample MGYA00153392_OFCD01 | MGnify analysis MGYA00153392
GACCTACTCAAGAAGGCCAATGAATTGCTAAAAAAAGGCCTGGGCGTGAACCTGCATCTCCTGACCAACCGGGAGAAGGCGATGCTGGTTGACGCCCTGAGACCCACTTACACGCTCTCGGAGCTGCTCACGGAAGTCGATATCGCCCGCAGTTCGTATTTCTATCATCGAGCCTGCGCAAAAGGGCCCGACAAGTATGCGGATGCGCGTCGTGTCATGGCCTTAGTCTTTGAGAACAATCACCGTTGCTACGGCTATCGACGACTGCGGGCGGCGCTGGGTAACGAGAAGCTGCGCCTGTCAGAAAAGGTTGTGCGGCGGCTAATGAAGCAGGAGCGTCTGTGCGCGGCGACGGCCAAGCGGCGTCGGTACGGTTCTTACCTTGGCGAAATCAGTCCTGCGCCAGACAATCTCATCAATCGCGACTTCAAGGCAGATCTTCCCAATGAGAAATGGCTCACCGACATCACTGAGTTCCAGATCCCGGCTGGCAAGGTGTACCTCTCGCCGATCATTGATTGCTTCGATGGCATGGTGATCAGCTGGACCATTGGCACGCGCCCAGATGCCGATCTGGTGAACACGATGTTGGATGCGGCTGTTGAGACCGTGGCCAGCAACGAGCGCCGACCTGTCGTGCATTCGGATCGCGGCGCACACTATCGCTGGCCAGGTTGGCTTGCTCGGATCGCCCAAGCCAAGCTGACTCGCTCGATGTCGCGGAAAGGTTGCTCGCCCGACAATGCGGCCTGCGAAGGATTTTTCGGGCGGCTCAAGGTCGAATTGTTTTATGCGCGAAGCTGGCAGGGCTTCACCATTGAACAGTTCATCAAAGTGGTGGACGCATACATCCACTGGTATAACGACAAGCGAATCAAGATATCGCTTGGCTCACGCAGTCCCGTTGAATACCGGGCAAGTCTCGGGCTTACAATCTAAACCAGTCCAAGAAATCCGCCGCACCCCCCATGGGTCAATTTGGCGTCGGCGACAACAGTTCATTGCTCCTATTCCATTAATTAAGTTGCGATTAATGCAGTTAGTGTTTCAGGCTTCTTGGCGATCTATATTCTTAACGGAGAGAGGGCGTTCTCCGAGCAATTCGAAAAGGACAGATCATGAGTTTATTTCTGCATCTCATGACACCCATTGCTATTTAGTTGTGATTGCTGGCTGACGGACTAAAAAAGGTTATCTCCGAAGCAAGAGTAAGCAAAACGTTGAATTCTAGTTGCTATTTATTTTCGAATCGGGCTCCGCTCACATATTTATAAGCGCCAAGTCTAACGGGGCATTCGGTATGTTTTACTTGGGTCAGCCAAAACCGGGGCTGCGTCAATGTGGCATTGGTGTCAACAAACCGTCGCTGTGGGACAATTTTGGGACAATGAATGCGTCAAGACTGACAAAAACAAAAACTGGTAAAAAGTTATCGTTCACAGGTAAAATATTACTTAGTTGATCACGTTTTCGATGGAATTTGACTCAGTTATCCGGCCTTCTAAGCCGGGGGTAACAGGTTCGAGTCCTGTCGGGCGCACCAAGTTATACTGTGGTTTCTACGGTGGCTGTAGCTCAGCGGTAGAGTCCCGGATTGTGATTCCGGTTGTCGTGGGTTCGAACCCCATCAGTCACCCCATCCCCCTATTTTAAAAAAATCGCTGGCTTTGCCGTAAAGGCAATGCCTTTGGCCCGCGGTCGATGTGCGCGTGTTGACCACCCGAGTCAATCGTGGCTTCGACTCCTTCTAAAAAAACTTTTGTGTACCTCTTTGGTCAGCATATTCACTCGCGTGGAATTTTGCCAGCTCAAGCCGCGTGTGGGGTCGTGGCGTCGCTACCGAGTTTGCTATTGCTGTTGAGCTTGACGGCAGCGCCATCAGCCGGCTTGTCGTCAATAAATACCCGCGCCCGGCGTGGCCGCAAATACACCACGTTGCCTTCACTCACCTGCAAGCTGTCGTAACGTTCACGCGTGAGTTCTACTTCGACAAAATCGCCGTTATCGCGCCGCGAGAGTTCGAGCCTAACCATGGCGCCAATTTTCACGGCGTGATCCAGCGTCGCCTCCACCGTAGATACATCGGGCGCATCGGCAATATCGATGTCATGCGGACGAACATAGGCTGTGCCGCGCGCCTCGTGTGCATCGGCGTGATCGGGCGCCAATACTTCGCCGCCGCCGATGTGCGCCACACCCCGATGGATGCGGCCTTCGAAGCGATTGACGTTGCCCAGAAATTGATACACGAATGGTGTCGCCGGATGATCGTAAACATGATCTGGCGTGCCAACCTGCTCAATCTTGCCGTGATTCACCACCACTACCCGGTCCGCTACTTCTAGCGCCTCTTCTTGATCGTGAGTCACGAAAACGCTGGTGAGATTAATCTCGTCATGCAGGCGGCGCAGCCAGCGGCGTAGTTCTTTTCGCACCTTCGCATCGAGCGCACCGAACGGCTCGTCAAGCAGCAAAACTTTTGGCTCAATGGCGAGCGCGCGCGCGAGCGCAATGCGCTGACGTTGCCCGCCGGAGAGCTGATGCGGATAGCGATCATGCAGCCAATCGAGCTGTACCAGCCCTAATAACTCATGTACTTTGCGCTGAATTTCTTTCTCGCCCGGACGCGTTGCGCGCGGCCGCACGCGCAACCCAAACGCGACGTTTTCAAAAATTGTCATGTGCCGAAACAGCGCGTAATGCTGAAACACAAAGCCCACTTCACGTTCCTGCACGCGGGTGTCGGTGGTGTCCTCGCCGTTGAAAAGTACGCGCCCGCTGTCGGGTTGCTCAAGGCCAGCGATCACACGCAGCAGCGTGGTTTTGCCTGAGCCGGATGGACCTAACAGCGCGACCAATTCACCCGGCGCAATATCGAGGCTCACGCCATTGAGTGCATCGAATGTGCCGAAGCGTTTTGAAACGTCGACGACTTGTATGGTCATGGCGATGCTCTCATTTTGTTTCCTTTAGAAAACGATGCTCGATAATCACTTTTACGACTAATGTCACGACTGCCAAGCCGGCTAATAAAGATGCGGTCGCAAATGCCGCTGCAAACGCGTATTCGTTATACAAAATTTCGACATGCAAGGGCAGTGTATTCGTGAGTCCGCGCACATGGCCGGAAACCACCGAGACCGCGCCGAATTCGCCCATCGCCCGTGCGTTGCAAAGAATCACGCCGTACAGCAATCCCCATTTCACATTCGGCAAGGTCACGTACCACAGCGTTTGCCAGCCACTCGCGCCGAGCACCGCAGCGGCTTCTTCCTCATCGCGGCCCTGTGCCTGCATCAGCGGAATCAGCTCGCGCGCGACAAACGGGAAAGTGACAAAAATCGTCGCCAAAACAATGCCCGGTACTGCAAAAATAATCTTGATATTGTGCGCATCCAGCCACGGGCCAAGCCAGCCTTGGAGGCCGAATACGAGCACGTAAATCAAGCCCGAAATCACCGGCGAAACCGAGAACGGCAAATCGATCAATGTAATCAGTAAACTCTTGCCATGAAAATCAAATTTCGCAATCGCCCATGCGGCAGCAATGCCGAAAATTAAATTAAGTGGCACCGAAATTGCCGCCGCGATCAGCGTGAGCCGAATCGCGGAAAGTGTGTCGGCTTCGGTGATTGCATTGAAATAAAAACCTACGCCTTTTTTGAATGCTTCAAAAAAAACCGTTGCCAGCGGAATAAATAAAAATAATGCGAGGTACAGCAATGCGACCGTGCACAGCGTTACCGGCACCCACGGAAATGGTTTGTGGCGTTTCGCGGTATGAGTGCTGGTGCTTGATGCAATTGCAATTGCGCTCATCACACCTTCTCCTCAGCACGACGTTTGCGTGCCCACCATTGCGCAGTATTAATTAACAGCAGCATCAAAAATGATGCCACCAACATCACCACCGCAATCGATGTCGCACCGGCGTAATCGTATTGCTCAAGCTTGGTGATGATAATCAGCGGCGTGATTTCGGACACCATTGGCATATTGCCCGCGATGAAAATTACCGAGCCGTATTCGCCTAGCGCTCGCGCAAACGCGAGTGTAAAACCGGTCACCACAGCGGGGAAAATAGTCGGAAAAATCACCCGTGATGCGGTCTGCCAATTACTTGCACCGAGGGATTTGGCGGCCTCTTCCAGTTCGCGCTCCATATCCTCCAACACCGGTTGCACAGTGCGCACCACGAACGGTAAACCGATAAAAGTGAGCGCCACCAAAATGCCCAGCGGCGTGAACGCAACCTTGATCCCCGCTTGAGCAAGAGGCGCGCCCAGGAGGCCATTTGGAGCATAAATGGCCGTCAAGGCAATGCCTGCGACGGCGGTCGGTAACGCAAATGGCAAATCAACCAACGCATCAATAATGCGGCGCCCCGGAAATTTGTAGCGCACCAATACCCATGCGACTAGCAGCCCGAACACCGCGTTTATCAGCGCCGCGAGTAATGCGGTGCCGAACGTCAGCCGATACGAAGCCACGACGCGTGGGGCGCTCACCGTGGCCCAAAATTCGGCCCAGGTGAGCGTAAACGTTTTTATGAATGCCGCGGATAACGGGATGAGGACGATCAGACTTAAATAAAAGACAGTGAATCCCAGGGCAATGCCAAAGCCCGGCAACACGCTATGTGCGCGCTTGAAATAAGCGTTTGAGGCAGGCTCTGAAATGGCGATGGGCGTCATAATTTTTGCGAGTTCTTGCGTAAATTGCTTTTAGTTCGCGCCCGGTTGATAAATCTGATCAAACGATGCGCCATCTGCAAAGTGCATCCGGGTCGCTTTTGCCCAACCGCCAAACGCCTGATCAACGGTAATCAGATTTAACGCTGGGAATTGCTTTTCATATTTTTTGGCAATAGTGGACGAGCGCGGACGGTAGTAATTTGCCGCGGCGATTTCCTGACCCTGTTCGCTATATAAAAATTGCAAATACGCTTCGGCCACTTTGCGCGTATTGCGTTTGTCGACCACCCTATCGACCACGGCCACGGGCGGTTCCGCCAAAATGCTGAGCGATGGGATCACCACATCAAACTTGTCCGACCCAAGTTCCTTCAACGCGAGCAGGGCTTCGTTTTCCCACGAAATAAATACGTCACCTACACCGCGTTCAGCGAAGGTAGTCGTCGAGCCTCGCGCGCCGGAATCGAGCACCAATACGTTTTTATAAATCGCTTTGACGAACGCACGGGTCTGCTTTTCATCACCGCCAAATTTCTTTTCCGCATAGCCCCATGCGGCCAAATAATTCCAGCGCGCGCCACCGGATGTTTTCGGATTTGGCGTAATGACGCCGACGCCGGGCTTGATCAGATCATCCCAGTCCTTGACGCCTTTCGGATTGCCTTTGCGCACTAAAAAAACAATCGTGGAGGTGTAGGGCGACGAATTATTGGGCAATGTTTTTTGCCAATCGGCATTGAGCAATTTGCTGCGTAGCGCGATCTCATCAATATCCTGCGCGAGCGCTAACGTGACGACATCTGCTTCGAGGCCGTCAATCACGGAACGCGCCTGTTTGCCCGATCCGCCGTGCGATTGTTTGATCGATACCTTTTGCTTGTTTGCAGTTTCCCATTGCGCCGCAAATGCTTTATTGACGGCTTGGTAAAGTTCGCGTGTGGGATCGTAAGAAACATTGAGTAGCGTGATCTCGCCTGCGCTGGAAGTGCCTCCAGCGGGTGCAGCAGAACTATTTGCAGCGGGTGCGGCCTCTTGTCTTCCGCACGCTGAAAGCGCCAGAAATAAAGCAATCAAAAGAGGGGCTGATAATTTTTTCATATTTAACCTCTAGGCGGGGCGGGCGGTTTGAGGCATTTTTGCGTCAAAACACTCGTCAATAGGAGCGTTTCTAAAATTAATGCTTGCAGTGGCATCAAAAACCTCGCCAATGCACAACACCGCCGGGCCGCTCAAATTAAGTGTGGACGCGGTCAAACCAGCCAAGGTCGTGAAGATTCGTTGCTCGTCATTTAGCGTGGCTGATTCAACAATTGCAACGGGTGTGGAGGCGGGCTTTCCCTGCGCAATGAGCGTCGCAGCAATCTGTGGCGCCTGGCCGGCGGCCATGTACAGCACCACCGTGTCTGCGTTCAATGCGCTCACCGACCATTCGCTCGCCGATTCATTTGGTCCGATGCGCGGCGTCGCAAACGTCACGCTGCGCGCCATGCCGCGGCGCGTGAGCGAGATGCCAAGTTGTGCGCTGGCCGCTAGAGCGGCAGTAATGCCGGGCACAATTTCAAAATCAATATTGGCTTCGCGCAAGGCATCAATCTCTTCTTGCGCGCGGCCAAACAACATCGGGTCGCCGCCTTTCAATCGCACAATATGGTTAAAGCGTGTTGCGGCTTCAACCAGGCTGCGATTGATAAAACGCTGGTCAGTGGAAACCTGCCCGCTGCGTTTGCCCACGGCGATTTTTTTTGCTTTCGCTGCGAGTGCGATCGTGTCGGGATGCACCAGCGCGTCATAAAAAACCACATCCGCGTTTTCGAGTAACCGCGCCGCACGCAGCGTGAGCAAATCGGGTGCACCAGGGCCCGCACCGACCAGATAGACTTTGGGCATATCAGTCGTCCGCCAACACGGTGCCTGCGGCGACCGTGGCATTGGTGGCTTCATCAATCAAAATCAATCCACCGGTGGCATGATTAATGGAGTAGGCGTCGATCATAATCGGCTGCACGGTGCGAATGAGAAGCTCGCCAATATCGTTGGTATTCAACGTGGTGGCCGGATTTGCGGTTAAGGTTTGCACGTCGTAGCGCGAATTCACCGCGGCAATTTGCGCGCGCACGGCGCGGGTGCCAATCTTCAATAAGTAACGCCGATTGGCGTTGAGCGCTTCACTGCCCAACCAACACACATTCGCGCGCACAATATCGGTTACGCGCGGCGGATGTGCTGCATCGGCAATCATGTCGCCACGCGAAATATCAAGCTGGCGATCCAGTGTGATCGTGATCGAATCGAGGCTGCTGGCGGATTCCGAGTTACCGTCGAGAGTAATAATTTCAGCGATCCGCGCTGTGTTACCGGACGGCAGCACCACGATTTCAGCACCTACCTTGATATGCCCGGATTCGACGCGGCCGAGATAGCCGCGATTCTCTTTGGACGCCCCAAAGCGTACGCGCGAGACGAGCTGCACCGGAAAACGAAACGCAGATTCGGCCTGCTTTTCGACGGGAACGGTTTCCAAAAACTCCAGCAGCGTCGGGCCGACATACCAGGGCATATTGGTCACACCATCCACGGCGCGTGCCACGACCATATCGCCCGCCAGCGCTGACACCGGAATAAACGAAACATTGCGTACGCCAAGCTCTTGTGCAATGGCGGTGAATTCAGTTTGGATTTTTGTAAAAACAGTTTCGTCGTAACCCACTAAATCCATCTTGTTCACCGCGACGACGACATGCGGTAAATCAAGCAGCACGGCGAGCGCGGCATGGCGGCGTGATTGCGGCTGAATGCCGCGTGCCGCATCAATCAACACAATCGCCACATTCGCCGTCGACGCACCCGTAACCATATTGCGCGTGTACTGCTCGTGGCCGGGCGTATCGGCAATGATGAAGCGACGGGAGGGCGTGGCGAAATAACGATACGCCACATCAATGGTGATTCCCTGTTCGCGCTCGGCGGTCAGGCCGTCAGTAAGCAGCGATAGGTCGAGTCCCGCTTGGCCACGCTTCTCGGTAGTGCGCGCAATCGCCGCCACCTGATCTTCGAGAATCGATTTTGAGTCGTACAACAAGCGCCCGATGAGCGTGCTTTTGCCGTCGTCAACCGAGCCGGCGGTGGTGAAGCGGAGTGTGTCGATGGTTGTGGAGGCGTGTGTGAAGGTATTCATAGGTTTTGGTTTGAACGGTTTTGCGTTAAGGTTTTTGAATTGTCTGGCTCCGCCAGCAATTCAAAACAAATCAAGCCAGACAAAAGTAGGTTTTTACTTTTTCCTGAACGATCCTAAAAATACCCTTCCTTTTTTCGCTGCTCCATCGATGCATCCGACGTTTGATCATCCAGCCGCGTGGCACCGCGCTCGGTCAATCTTGCGATCAGCGTTTCTTCCACAATTTCATCTACGGTTGCGGCATCCGATGCCACTGGTGCAGTGCAGGTAATATCGCCAACGGTGCGAAAGCGGACTGCTTTTTTAACCACAATCTCGCCTGATTTCGGCGGTGTTAATTCAGTCACGGGCACCAGCAGACCTCTGCGTTCAACAATCTCGCGCTCATGCGAAAAATAGATTGATGGCACTTCCAGATGCTCATGCGCGATGTATTGCCACACGTCCAGCTCAGTCCAGTTCGAGATCGGGAATACGCGCACATGCTCACCTGGATGAATGCGCAGGTTGTACAGGCTCCATAATTCAGGGCGTTGATTTTTCGGATCCCACTGGCCCCATTCATCACGATGCGAAATGATGCGTTCCTTGGCGCGGGCCTTTTCTTCATCGCGTCTGGCACCGCCAAAGAGCGCATCGAATTCGAATTCTTTAATCGTATCGAGCAGCGTGACGGTCTGATGCACATTGCGGCTTTCATCCGCGCGGCGCAGCACCACACGGCCGGTGCGAATCGCCTCGCCAACTGAGCGCACAATCAGACGCTCATCCAATTCTTTTGCACGCCGATCCCGAAATTCAATCACTTCAGGAAAGTTGTGCTCGGTGTCGATATGCACCAATGGAAACGGAAATTTATCCGGGCGAAATGCTTTTTCTGCGAGACGCAGCATAACGATGGAATCTTTGCCACCCGAAAAAAGCAGTGCGGGATTTTTGGTCTCGGCAATCGTCTCGCGCATGATGTGAATCGCCTCAGATTCGAGCCAGCGCAAGTGTTGGCTCAACGGTGCCCGTGGCGGCTTATAGGCGGCATTTTTGCCTATTTCGCGTGTTTGAGTGAAGTCAGCAAATTTCATGTTGTTACCTTGACTGAAATGTTTGAGTATTTTGGAATGATCGAAGCGCTCGTGTCAGCCACGTGCAACCCACATTCTTTTTTGCCGGCTTCAGATTCCCACCACCAGCGACCAGCTCTAGGGTCTTCGTCTGGCTTCACTGCGCGCGTGCAGGGCTCGCAACCAATGCTGGGATAGCCTCGATCATGGAGCGCGTTATATGGCACATCACGGGTGCGGATGTAGGCCCACACGTCTGCATTCGTCCACTCCAGCAAAGGATTGAATTTAATTAAGCCGTGCGTGACGTCGGTTTCCTGGTAGACGAGGTTCGCACGCGATTGAGCCTGCTCGCGGCGCAGACCGGTCAGCCAAGCTTTTTTGTTCTGTAGTGCGCGACCGAGCGGTTCTATCTTGCGAATGTGGCAACAGGTTTTGCGATTTTCAATCGATTCATAAAACGCGTTCGCACCCAGCGTATTTACGTAATGCAAAACCGCTTCATTGTTGGGCGCAAATATCTGGATTGGGTGTGAATAGCGAGCGCGCGACAGCGCCATTAAGGCTTCCGTCTCTTTGGGTAGGCGACCCGTGTTGAGCGTGAAAACGTCAATGTCGCGAAATTCGCGTGCAATCAAATCCAGCAGCACCATATCCTCAGCGCCGAAGCTGCTGGCGAATGCCGCCGGGAAGAATTCGCGCTCAATCTGGCCAAGTGCAGTTTTGAGCTGGCTGATTTTGTTGTCAAGACTCATGATCCGCTCGCTGCACCGAGTTCTGCCTCGCGACGACGAAATAAAGGCGAGGATTGCAACACGGATGCCTGATAAACATTTGAAAAATCGTTGAGCGATTTCAATGCGGCTTCGATATCCTTATCCTCACGTACCGCAAACGCATTAAAGCCGACGCGATGCAAATAAAATAACTGGTCTCGCTGAATGTCACCAATCGCGCGTAGCTCTCCCTTATAGCCGTAACGTGTGCGCAGCAGATAGGCGGTGGAATAACCGCGTCCATCCTTGAAGGTGGCGAAATTTACGGCAATCAGCGGCAGCGTTTTAATATCGGCTTCCAATGCGCCGGGATCGTCCGCGCTGTCGAGGGAAACGCCAACGGTTTTGCCGTTTAGTGGGATGGATTTTGCTTGCCAAATTTTCAATGGCACGATAATTTTTTTCGCCGACGAAAGACTATGGCCCGGATCGGTATCGGCAGCGGTCACCAGCGCCCAATCATCGTCGACGATGAAATTATCGATAATCACTTTAGACATTCTCGACCTCAGCGATTTCTTTCTTGTTTCCATAAACGCTAACCTTGAACGGCTCGATGCCCAGCCGCTTTACGGTGTCGATAAAGCGTTCATCCTCAATGCGTAAATCAACATAGGTGCCGACCAGCTTTTCGACCACGTCCGCCATATCGCCTTGCGCAAATGAGGGCCCAATCACTTTGCCAAGGGACGCGCCCAAACCTTGTGAGCCTCCAATGGAAACCTGGTAGAACTCTTCGCCGTGTTTATCCACGCCCAAAATGCCAATGTGACCGACATGATGATGGCCGCAGGCGTTCATGCAGCCGGAAATATTGAGCTGCAGATCGCCGACGTCATGCAGGTAATCGAGGTCGCCTAATTTGTCTTCCACGCGGCGCTGAATGGCTTCCGCCACCGGAATCGATTTTGCGTTCGCCAGCGAGCAAAAGTCACCGCCTGGGCAGGCAATGATATCGGTGAGCAAGCCTATATTCGGCGTGGCAAAGCCGATCGCTTTCGCGCGTAGCCAGACCGCGTGAAGATCATCTTGCTTTACATCCGCCAGAATCAAATTTTGCTCATGCGATACGCGTATCTCGCCAAAGCTGTATTCGTCTGCCAGATCAGCGACCGCATCAAGCTGCGCATCGGTGGCGTCGCCAGGTGCTACACCGGTTTTTTTCAGCGATAGCGTGACGGCCGCATAGCCGGGCTTCTTGTGGCGAAACACATTGCGTTTAACCCAATTGGCAAAACCTTTTTGCTCAGCTTGCTCGCGCTCAAATTTTGCGCTGAGTGCGGGAAGTGACTCGTAGACAGGGTCAACAAAAAATGCAGATACACGATCAATCTCGGCCTGCGTAATGGTGGCGGGACCATCTTTTAAATGCGCCCATTCGGCGGCGACTTCCGCACGGAATTTTTCCACGCCCAATTCTTTCACCAGGATTTTAATGCGCGCTTTGTAAATATTGTCGCGGCGACCGAACCGGTTATATACGCGCAGCACCGCGTCGAAATAGGTTAGCAAATGTTCAGGTGGCAGCGCGTCGTGAATGACATGGCCCAGAATCGGCGTACGACCCAGGCCGCCACCCACCAGCACGCGAAACACCACGTTGCCTGCATCGTTCAACACTGCCTGCGCACCGATGTCGTGAAACAAGGTGCCCGCACGATCTTCGAGCGAACCACTGACCGCAATTTTGAATTTGCGCGGCAGATAAGCGAATTCGGGGTGGAAGGTTGACCATTGGCGAATCAATTCCGCGTATGGGCGGGGATCAATCACTTCATCATGCGCCACACCCGCGAATTGGTCTGATGTGGTGTTGCGAATACAGTTGCCTGAGGTCTGGATGGCATGCATTTCAACAGTGGCCAGCTCGGCCAAGATATCTGGGACGCGGGCAAGTTCTGGCCAGTTGTATTGAATATTTTGCCGCGTGGTGAAGTGACCATAGCCGCGGTCATAGGTGCGCGCGATGTGTGCCAGCATCCGCACCTGTGTAGATGACAAATGCCCATAAGGAATGGCGACACGCAGCATTGGCGCATGTTTTTGCACATACAAGCCGTTTTGCAGACGCAGCACGCGGAATTCTTCCTCGCCTAACTCGCCGCGTAAAAAGCGTTTGGTCTGGTCGCGAAATTGCGTGACGCGCTCGTTGACGATTTGCTGATCAATCTGGTCGTAGCGATACATAGAGGAGGACTTTTAGAAAATGAATGGTGATGTTACTTGTTCTTGCATATATTTATAAAGAATAATAAGTTAATATTAAAGACCAAAATAGAATATAAGGCGCTGCGATGACTTTGCAACAGCTTCGTTATTTATGTGAAGTTGCCCGCAGGGGCTTGTCGGTGTCGGATGCCGCCGTGGCGCTGCACACTTCCCAGCCCGGTATTAGCAAGCAGGTGCTGGCGTTGGAGGAAGAGCTCGGCGTGCAGGTATTTGTGCGGCGGGGCAAGCGTTTAGTTGATATTACGCCCGCCGGTAAAAAGCTGGTGGCGATTGCCGAGCAGGTCCTGGCAGACGCGAATAATCTCAAGCGCGCGGCGCTTGATCTACAGGATGACAAGGTGGGTGAAATGGTGATCGCCACCACGCACACGCAGGCGCGCTACCTGCTGCCTAAAGTGATCCCGGTTTTTCTCAAACGCTTTCCGAAAGTCTCTTTATTTATTCATCAGGGGAACCCGATGCAGGTAGCGGCTGAGGTGGCTGCGGGCCGTGCAGATTTAGGCATTGCCACGGAATACCTCGATCATGTTCCCGAGCTGGTCACACTCCCGCTTTACGCGTGGAATCGCGTCGTGGTGGCCCAAAAAGGTCATCCCATATTAGATAAGCGGAAGCTAACGCTGGCCGACATTGCTGCCTATCCACTCGTTTCCTATGATATTTCTATGACCGGCCGAGGCGCGATGAATGCCGCGTTTACGGCAAAAGGGCTCACGCCCACATTTGTGCTTTCGGCGATGGATTCAGATGTGATTAAAACCTATGTCGAACTGGGCATTGGCATCGGCTTGCTGGCTGAAATGGCGTTTGATGCAAAAACAGATACAAAGCTTGGCGTTATTTCCGCCAAACATTTATTTGCTGAAAGCGTGACCAAGATTGCGCTCAAGCGAAATGGGTTTTCACGCGGCTACACCTACGCGTTGATCGAATTGTTGGCACCGGCGCTCACAAAAAACGCGGTTGATGCTGCAATGCTGGGCTCAACCTGATGCAAGATGTTGTCATTTATACCGCTCAGGCAAGGTGCCTGGTGACAGGTCATACGTCAATACAGCCGGCGAGAATTTGGGTACTGATTCGATTGAACACTCAAACAATCGACAAACTAGGCGGTAAAAATGTAGTATCGCTACATTTTTACCGTTGAGTGAAACGCCATTCCTTATTAAATTAGCGGAAAACGTAAGTTAATGTGCGATGTAGATACATGATTAAAAACAATAATATAATTATTTGCAGAAATACCACAATAAAATTTTGAGGTGTTGACAAGAATATAGTTTTATTACAAAATTACTTGGATGTGAATTTTAGTATGTGCGTTCGCGCGCACCGTTAATAGATTCGAGCACCGATATAGGGGCCGCGTTTTGTTAGTTAACTTGAGGAGAAATTTGATGAGTACTTCGAATACAAGGCCTGCGTGTAGCCCGGCCCTGCGCGGTCAATCCGTCACGCGTTCAGCGCTATCGCTAAGCCCTATTGCTGCGGCTGTCATCATGATGTTCACGGTAAACGGCAGTGTTGGTGCTCAACAAACCGACCCCGCCGCCAAGCCAGATGCCAGTAAGCAAGAATCTGCCAAGGACGACGCGGCGAGAGCGGAAGCCGCGAAGGTCGAAGCTGCAAAAGTCGAAGCTGCAAAAGTAAAAGCCGCGAACGCGGCTAGCACGATGGAGACCGTGTTCGTTACCGGTATTCGTCGCGGCATTGAATCAGCGATTGCCACCAAGCGTGATTCAGATTCGATTGTGGAATCGGTTTCGGCTGAAGATATCGGCAAGTTGCCAGATTCCAGTATTGCTGAATCGATCGCACGACTGCCCGGTCTGGCTGCTCAACGGGTAGCGGGTCGCGCGCAAGTGATTTCAGTTCGCGGTCTCTCGCCTGATTTTGCCACCACCCTACTCAATGGCCGTGAGCAAGTCAGTACCGGCGATAACCGCAGTGTTGAATTTGATCAGTACCCCTCTGAGCTGCTGGCGAGTGTCACCGTATACAAAACTCCTGATGCGGGCCTCGTGGGCCAGGGCCTTTCCGGCACCATCGATTTGCAAACCGTTCGCCCGCTCGCATTCAGCGATCGTGTGTTGACGGCAAACGTGCGCGGCGAAAGAAATTCACTAGGCTCGATATCCAACGCCAAAGCCACGGGCAATCGTTTTAGTGCCACCTATATTGACCAATTCGCGAACCGCACCATCGGGGTAGCGTTTGGATTTGCTCACTTGGAGTCTCCTATCCTTGAAAACCAAGTGGGTCTTTATGAACCGTGGAAAACTGATGGTCGATCCGGCTTGCCGGGGGGCACTTTTGAGGTAGACGGAATTAAATCATTGGCCCGTAGTGGCATTAACAAACGCGACGGTTTCATGGGCGTAATAGAGTTCCGTCCCAGTAAGGAATGGTCGTCTACGCTGGACGTGTTTTATTCCAAATTTAAGAAAGAAGATACCTCAAACCAATTTGAAGTTAATTTGGGTGATTACAACGGCGGCTTCAAACCGGGCTTAAATTACACCTCCAGCACCATCAACAGCAACAATGTTTTAACTGGCGGTGTCGCCACTGGCTTATACCCCTTGGTGCGCGGCATTTACACCAAAGATGAAAACACGATCAGCGCGTTTGGGTGGAATAATAAATTCCAGTTTGATGGCTTTAGCGTCGTGGCTGATGTAAACCTTTCCAAGGCGAAAAAAGATGAACTCAGTCTTGAAAATAATCTGCAACTAGCGCGTTTCTCTTCCACCAGCGCACCGCTGGATTCGGTCACACTCAACTACGCAAATGGCGGCTTCCCCACCCTGCGCCCGGGCTTGAATTACAGCGATGCCACGCGATTGTTTGTAGACAATACGATCTATGGCTCAGGCTATGGTAAGACGCCTAAAGTCGAAGATGAATTAAAGGGCTATAAGCTGGTGGGCACGTTCGCCATGCCAGCCAGTATGTCCGGCCTGTTTTCAGCAGTCGATGTGGGACTGAATTATGCTGACCGTACCAAGACCAAACATCAACCCGAGGGCCCAATTACCCTCGCCAATGGTGCGACGACGGTAGCACCCGATCTGCAATACTCGCCTGTTAATTTGAATTTCTCCGGCACCGGTATTATTCCGTCATGGAATGTTCCTGGCGTGGTGGGTCGTTATATGGTGTTTGCACCGACCGATACATTGAGCTATCTGATTGCAAAGAGCTGGAATGTAAAAGAGAAAATCACCACCGGCTTTGTTAAAGCCAATATCGATACGCAGCTCGGTGGCATCGGTGTGCGTGGCAATATCGGGGTGCAAATTCAGAACACGGATCAGTCGTCTGACTCCAATTATTACGATGGCACGGCACCTGCCGGCCAGCAAGTGAAACCGGTGACAGATGGTAAGACTTACACCGATACTCTGCCGAGCATGAATCTGGCTTTCAACTTGGGCAATGACCAAACGTTGCGCGTGGCGCTCGCAAAACAGCTGGCCCGCGCTCGCGTAGATCAGTTGCGTTCGTCACTTGAATTTGGCGTGGACACGGCAACGTTTAAGCCAGGTGGCAGTGGCGGAAATGCCAAGCTTGAACCTTGGCGTGCCAACGCGTTTGATATTTCGTACGAAAAATATTTTGGTACCAAAGCTTATGTTGCGGTGGCTGGTTTCTACAAAGATTTGAAAAGTTATATCTACACGCAATCTTTACCCTACGACTTTTCACGCTTCACACCGGGCACCATCGCACAGACCAATATTGGCCAATTTACTGCGCCGTACAACGGCAAAGGCGGCAAGCTGAAAGGTGCCGAAATATCGGTGTCGCTACCACTCAATATGGCGACACCGATGCTGGATGGATTCGGCGTGGTGGCCAGTGCCAGCTACAACGACAGCGTGATTAACATTGAAGATCCGAACAGCAATATCGGCTCGAAAATACCGCTTCCCGGCTTGTCGCGCAATGTGCAAAACGTAACGCTGTACTACGAAAAGTCAGGCTTCTCCGCTCGCGTTAGCCAACGCAAACGCGATGATTTCGTCGGTGAAATCGCTAACTTCGCGAATGACCGCACGCTGCGTTATGTGGTTGGCGAGCGCATTACCGACATGCAAATCGGCTACTCGTTTGAGAGCGGTACATTGAAAGGTTTGAGCCTGTTGCTGCAAGCCAACAACCTGAATAACGCTCCGTATCAAACCTATGCAGGCACCAAAGACAAGCCATATGAGTACATCAAATATGGCCGCACCATCTTGTTTGGTTTGAGCTACAAAATGTAGATCACATCTTTTCAAAACGCCCTTGCCGATGTTATGTTGGCAAGGGTTTTTTTATGGCGTATGGCTTGATTGTGATAAAAGTCGCTCGCCAAATGGGAACAGATTTTTGGGCTGCCACACACTAGCGTGACGAAGTTTATTAAAGTCCTATAACCTCGAAAAACTAAAGATTGCCCGCGACGTTAACCGAGTCTGGGAATTAGCACTTACTGCACCCGTTTATAAGGCGTATACCCACCCGCCCCTTCGACATCGGGTTTCATCAATAGGTAACCGCCGCCTGGCACTGTGACGGTGAGCAACGAAGCATTCATGTAGATCGGCCTGCCGGTAGTGTTGAGCAGGTCAATCATTGCGCCGCCATTCATTAGTTTAGAATTGGCGAGTAATACGGTTTCGGTTACGTCAGCGTGGCCCGGATTGACGAAGATGAAAACAGAATCTTCCACGCGATCAGTGTAGCGTTCAAACGCAAAAAGTTGATTGCCGGTGATGGGACGAAAATTGCCAATGCGCAGCGCACGATGTTGTTTGCGCAACGTGATGAGTTGTCGCACCCACTTCAATTCTGCATTGTTATCGTTCACCCAGTCCCAGCGCATCGGTGCGCGCATTTCGGGATCGTTGCCGCCAATCATGCCAAGCTCACTGCCGTAATAAAGATTCGGCGAACCGGGCAGGGTGAATTGCAGCATTTGTGCGAGTTTGCGCTGCGATGATTCTGGTAACACGGTGGCGAGTCGCAGCGTATCGTGATTGTCGAGCAGCAGCCATGATTTCAGCATCGGTTCGATACCCGCGTCATCGATAATGCGACTCAGCATGCGGCCTGCGGTGGCAGCGTCAATTTTGCCCGTTGCCATCTCAAGGATGATTTCGCGTGCGTTGAAATTTATCACAGCATCCACGGAAGGAAACCACTCTTTGGGATAATTGGCAATTTCACCGACCACTAGCGAGCCCGGCTTTTGCGCATGGGCAGCGCGGGTGAGGCCGTCTAAAAATGTGAAGCCAATTTCAGGCGCGACATCGAGACGCCAGCCATCTATACCGTCGCGCAAATAGCTGCGCACCACAGAATCCTCGCCCGCGTAAAGGTAATTTCGAACGTGCGGATTTTCCAGATTAAGTTCGGGCAAACTTTGCGCCAGCGCCCAAGAGCGCGCGCCACCGCGAACTCTTTACCGAAATAGAACCAATCCCGATATGGACTTGTTGGATTAGCGGCTGCTCGTTTAAACAGTTCTGAATGGTGGCCCATATGGTTGAATACCCCGTCGAGCACTAATTTCATATTCCGCTGGTGCAGGTCCTTTGCCAGCGATTTGACATCCTCCCGAGTGCCAAATTCAGGTGAAATTTTCATGTAATCCAGCGCATCGTATTTGTGGTTGGTATACGCAAAATGAATCGGATTCAAATACAAAACATCCGCACCCAGCGATTGAACGTAATCGAGTTTGGTGGCGAGGCTGCGCAGATCACCACCCCAAAAATCAAGTTCATGTGTCCACAGTTTAATTTTGTCAACATAGCTGCCGCGCGATGGCTGCTCTGACCATGGGTGCAAAATTTTAGGTGGTACGTAGAGTGATTTTTTGTCATCGAGCCGGGCAGATGGCGCGAAGCGATCCACCAATACTTGATAAACAATTGCTCCGTTTCGCCAATCCTTGTCGCGCACTTCGAGGACTTTTGCGAGCGATAAATCGGCGCTATTCGCATACTGCCCTGCGTGGCTTGGGCCAATCAGGCTACTCACGGTTATTAAGCCTGAGCAGAAAATGGATTGAAAAAATAGACTTTGTGCCGTGTACTGCGCCATATGAAAAGTCCTCACTCGTTTAGTCTTGCGATGCTACCGTGCGCTCTTCCATATCGTGTTTGTTCATTGGTGATGGATGGTGGTTCCTCGTTCGCCGCTTTTGAAAATTCTGCAATCAGCCTGACGGCTGAGCTTGCGCGATCAACGTGCGGTTGAAAATACCAGCACAGACTGGGCGGCGATCGATACTTCTGCCTCACCCGCGACGCTGAACGACAATTTGCCACCATCGTTTGGAAACACTTTTTTCATCGGGTTGTTCCCCGATAGCATCCTGACGGCGACACTGGCGGATGCCGTGCCATAGTTGATGAGTACCAAGGTTTGCTCCGCACCGAAGCATCGTTGAAAGCCCAACACGTTGCCCGTGACAAAGGGCGATTCGTAATTGCCACGTGAAACTGAGGGCAAAGTATTGCGGAGTTTCAACATGGCTTTGTAGAACGCCAGGATTGAATCAGGGTCATTCTGCTGACTGGCGACATTCTGCGTTGCCTGATTGGCAGACAACGCACGAAATGGTTTTCCGGTGGTGAAGCCTGCGTTGTTTGCATCTGCACGCCAGCTCATTGGCGTGCGTAATTTTGGGTCACCTTCAAGATTGGTTGCATTCGCCATGCCAATCTCTTCGCCGTAATAGATGAAAGGCGTGCCGGGCTGCAACAGGTATGTTGCCGCCGCTAATCGATATTGCGCCACATTGCCTTTTACTTGGTCCCATAAGCGATCACCGGCAAATTGATCATGATTTGAAACCATGGTGGCCATATTAGAAGTGACGCGATCGGAAGTGGCCATGTCGGGCCGCGCGGTTTTGAAATAATCTGACACCGCCTGAATAGCCGCTGTATCACCCCGCGCAGCCTTCACCACGTTCTCATGGTGGCCGAAGGCGAAGCCGCTTCCGCATGCATTAGGTGCCGCGAATCCAGCGGCGTCAGATGGGGATTCACAAACCATGTAGCGGCGCTCGTAGCTCGCCAGCAGCGCTCGAACCTGGTTCATGATGATGTAGTTTTCCTTCTGGTTATCCCAGGCCTTGGGGCCGTTTTCGACCAGATGACCGACCGCATCGAACCTGAACCCGTCGATGCCGCGGTTTAGCCAGAACCGCATATTGTCGTGATGAAAGGCAAGCACATCGGGAGCGCGCAAATTGAAGTCAGGCATCGAGGTATCAAATGCCGCAAAATAGGCGCCGGTGCTGGCCGAATGCCATGGGTCTCCACCATAAATATCCCAGCCTTTCGGTGCGGTGTCTTCCCACAAATACCAATGGCGGTATGCGCTCGACCTTGATGCAGCCGAATTCACAAACAGTGGATGAGTGGAGGCGCTGTGATTAATTACATAATCCATGATGATGCCGATGCCGCGCGCGTGCGCCTGCTCCAGCAACTCATCAAAATCGGCCAGATTGCCGTAGTCGGTTTCGATGTTGCGATAGTCGGTCACCGCATAGCCGTGGTCGCGGTCCAGGCTTCGGGTAACGGGCATCAGCCAAATGCCTTTCACGCCGAGATCTTGCAGATAGTCCAGGCTTTGTGTCACGCCACGCAGATCGCCAATGCCATCGCCATCGCTATCTTTAAAACCACGCACAAATATTTCGATAAAAGCACCCTTGTACCAATCGGCGGGAAGGCGGCTGCCAGGATCCTTGGGCGCAACCGGGCTGGTAATAGCGCCTAAGTCGCGATTCGGTGTTGCGCTATTCAAACGAGAATTTTTGTCACCGGCATGACCTGAATTGCTTGAGGATGCGCAAGCGCTAAGCCCGCATAAGGCCGTCACCACGAACAACAGTGTGTATGCTGGTTTGTAGACCGCCTGGAGCAATAATTTACGCATAATGTTCAATTTTGGGGGCATTAATTAATGTAAGTAAATTACATGTTTTTGAGAGTTATGTCCAATCTATCTCTGATAAAGCAAACAATTCCCGTTAAGCAGTCTCAAATATTGTGTAGTTTTGCTACAATATTGAATGGAATGCGATTTGGTCAAAATACTACTCAGAACACAATTTCGACTGCGTTGTCACGGCGACCGGCACGTCGCTGCACGACGTGTTGCAGACGTGCTCGCATCGTTTGTATACGTTCTTGTGGGGGCTGCATTTTTACCCATCATGTTTGCCACCACTGCATTAGCTGAAACGGCAACAGGTCAAGAGCCAATCCCAACGTCACAGAGGTCGCCAACTTCCCCAACTTCCCCAACTTCAACCCCCGGTTCAGATTCGCTGCGCCTGGATGACTGCATTGCTAGTGGCTTCGAGACGATTTTGAGTGCTTCGCCGTCCGTGTTTGATGCCCGCGCTTATTGGCTAAACCGTACGTTTGTAAAATGGCCCGGCGCCGATATCACGGGCCACTTCAAACTCTACTATTCGGCAAATGGCCAGATCATCGCCAGCCGTGGTGCCGCGGTGGCAGGCGCAGATGGCTGGATCGGTCTCGATCTGACGCCTGCTGCAAATAACAACTCAATCGCCCGCGCTACATCGCATTTCAAATACGTCCTTGATGGCGTTATTCTAGCGGTCCGCAAACGTGACGCAAGTCGTTTGCCAAGCCTATTGCGCCAGCAGCTTATTCTGGTTCATGAAGATACTTCTGGCCTGGTCCTGGATGCCACGATGCTGCAAATAGCGGGCGCGCTAGACGATATTTATGCAGGCGCCGGCAATGCCGCAGATCTCGGCATCAAGGTTATCCAAACCGACGTGCCGATTGCGCGCACTCAATTCAAGCTGTGGGCACCGACAGCACGTGCGGTCTCGGTATGCATTTACGAGACAGGCGCGGGCAAGGCAATTGCGCATGCTGCGATGCATGCTGATATCGCCCTAGGAATTTGGTCGATTAATCAGCCAAATGATCTCTCCGGAAAATACTACAAATATATCGTCGAGGTGTTTGTAAACGGCGTCGGTGTGGTGAAGAATTCGGTGACCGATCCGTATTCGATAAGCCTGACCACGAATTCAGTGCGCAGTTATATTGCCAACCTGAGTGCGGCAAATCTGAGGCCTGATGGTTGGGGAAAATCGACTAGGTTTAAAAAAGTTGCCGCGTCAACCGACATGGTGATTTACGAGCTGCATGTGCGCGACTTTTCGATCAACGATCTAACCGTATCGGCGGCGAATCGTGGCAAATATTTAGCGTTTACCGAGGCCCGCTCGAATGGCATGCAACATCTCAAGGCCCTAGCGGAGGCGGGGCTTACCGATGTTCACCTATTGCCCGTGTTTGATTTTTCATCGGTGCCAGAATCGGGCTGTATTTCCTCGCCGTTCGCGCCCACGATAGCGGTTGACCGTACTGCGCTTGACACCGCTGCGCTAGACCCTGCGGGCGAAGTGCAGCAGGCTTCGATGATGGCGGCGGCGGATAAGGATTGTTTCAACTGGGGCTATGATCCGTTTCATTTCAACGCACCCGAGGGCAGCTATGCAAGCGACGCCGCAGACGGTGCACGCCGTATTCTGGAGTTTCGACAAATGGTTGCAGCCCTGCATCGAGCCGGTTTGCGTGTCGGTATGGATGTCGTTTATAACCACACCGCTGCATCGGGCCAAAAAGAAAAATCAGTACTGGATCGCATCGTCCCTGGCTACTACCATCGGTTGAACGAAAAAGGCGCGGTTGAACAATCCACTTGCTGCGAAAACACCGCAACCGAAAACATGATGATGGGCAAGCTCATGATTGATTCGGTGATGCTCTGGGCGACGCAATATCAGATCGATTCATTCCGCTTCGATCTCATGGGACACCAGCCGCGCTCGACGATGCTGGCCCTTCAACAGCGGGTGAATCACGCCGCGGGTCGCAAGATTCAATTGATTGGTGAAGGCTGGAATTTTGGAGAGGTTGCGGACGGGAAACGGTTTAAGCAAGCGTCGCAATTGTCATTAAACGGGAGCGGTATCGGCACATTCAGTGATCGTGCACGTGATGCGGTGCGCGGTGGCGGAGCGGCGGATGCTGGTAACAGCCTCGTCAAGAATCAAGGTTACATCAATGGGCTTCTCTATGATGCTAACGATATGAACCGCGCCGACAATGAAATTCAAAAATCGCAGTCCACGTCCAGCCTGCTTCGTGCGGCAGATATGGTTCGAGTCGGGCTCGCAGGATCGATTCGCGATTATTCAATGACCACTTTTGACGATACCAACAAGCTGTTGTCCGCCATCGATTACAGCGGTCAGCCCGCAGGTTATGCCAGTGAGCCAGGTGAAGTCGTGAATTATGTAGAGAACCACGATAACCAAACGCTGTTTGATATCAACGCATATCGTCTGCCGCTTTCGACCAGCACGGATGACCGCGCACGTGTGCAAATGCTGGGCGCAGCGATTACTGCATTCAGCCAAGGGGTGACTTATTTTCACGCCGGGATTGACACGCTGCGCTCAAAATCAATGGACGGGAATAGTTTTGATTCGGGTGATTGGTTTAACCGGCTTGACTGGACTTACGCAGACAATTATTTCGGCATCGGTGCACCACCTAAAAAAGACAATGCCGCGCAATACGAGCTGATCAAGGCGCGACTGGCTAATCCTGATATCAGGCCGACGCCCGCAGATATTGCTTGGGCGCGCGATATGTTCCGCGACTTGCTGCGCATCCGTGCGGGCAGCATGTTATTTCGTTTAACGAGCGCAGCTGAAATTAAAAATCGGCTGCGCTTTTACAACACGGGTTCGCGGCAAAATCCGGTCGTTATTGTCGGCCACCTTGATGGCGTTGGGCTTGCCGGTAGCAATTATCCAGCGCTCTTGTACTTTATCAACGTCGATAAAACGTCACAGACTATTGCGTTGCCCAGCGAAAAAAATAAGGCCTATGTGCTGCATCCGGTTCATCTGAATAAAGGCGCGGCCGATCAGCGTCCGGCGACATCAGCGCGCTATGAAAGCGATAGTGGAAATTTCATCATTCCGGCCAGAACAGCGCTGGTTTATGTGCTCCGAAATCGTGAATGAATACATGCCGGAGCGGCGCTACCGTTCACGCGCTAAGCGGCTGTGATAATGTTGCTGAGACTCAACGGCGTGTTGTTGAATCGCCAGACGTTTTGTAGCATTGCTGGATGGGTATTGCTGATTAATTAGTAAAGCGGATACTGCGATGCTGCGGTGTGGGCAACAAAGAAAAAAACATAAATTGGAGTGAGGAAATATGCAAATCGAAACTAAGTCTGTATTCAACAAACTTGTCGCCGTCATTGGCTTGTCCGTTGTGCTTACCTTCGCATTTGCGTTCGATGCGCACGCCGCCACCGTGACCATTGCCTGCGGTACCAACGGTGCAGACTTTGAGTTCTGCAAACGTCATACCGGAGAGTGGGCAAAAAAAACCGGCAATACGGTCAAGATTTTTTCTCAACCCACCAGCACCACCGACAGCTTGGCGCTCTATCGTCAATTATTTGCGGCGAAGTCTGCGGACGTGGATGTGCTGATGGTGGACATCGTGTGGCCGGGGATTATCAAGGATCATTTGCTTGACCTGAAAAAATATTCCAAAGGCGTTGAAAGCCAACATTTTCCCGCCATTGTCGCGAACAACACGGTCGACGGAAAATTGCTCGGCATGCCGTGGTTTACCGACGCCGGCTTGCTTTATTACCGCAAAGATTTGCTGGATAAGTATGGCTTGAAGGTGCCTGACACATGGGATGATTTAGCCACTGCCGCCAAGAAAGTCCAGGCCGCCGAACGCGCAAGTGGCGCGGTCGGCGCGGCGGATTTTCAGGGATTTGTATTCCACGCCAAAGCTTATGAAGGTCTTTCGTGCGTCGCACTGGAATGGGTCGCGAGCTTTGATGGCGGGCCAATTGTCGACAGCAGCGGCAAGGTGACGATCAATAATCCCAGTGCGGCCAAAGCGTTGAATACTGCGGCCTCGTGGATTGGCACTATTTCGCCTAACGGTGTGTTGAACTACGCTGAAGAAGATACGCGTGGCGTGTTTCAAAACGGCAAGGCGCTGTTCATGCGCAATTGGCCCTACGCATGGTCGTTGATGCAAACGCCGGATAGCCCGGTGAAGGGCAAATTCGGGGTAGCACCTTTACCCAAAGCGGCGGGTGGGAAGCATGCAGCCACATTGGGCGGCTGGCAATTGGCCGTTTCAAAATATTCCAAATCACCTGATGCTGCCGCAGATTTGGTAATGTTTATGACCAGCGCTGAAATTGAAAAAGATCGCGCGATCAAGGGTTCATACAATCCTACGCGCCCTGATTTGTACAAGGATAAGGACGTGATTGCGGCCAATCCTTTTATGGCCAGCCTGCTGGATGTATTCACCAACGCCGTGGCGCGCCCGTCAACGGCTACCGGCATCAAATACCCGGAAGTCAGCCAGGCGTTTTGGGACGCAACGCATGACGTGCTATCGAAAAAATCAACCGGCGAAGAAGCAGTAAAAAAACTTGAGGGCAGGCTAAATCAGGTCAAGCGCAACAAATGGTGACGAGCGCGCTTTAACACTTTAGAAAATCTCAATGAATAATCGCACCCGCACCGCTTGGCTTTTTTTAGCGCCCATGATCATTTTAATGATCGTGGTCGCCGCCTGGCCGCTCGGCCGCTCGATCTGGTTCAGCTTTACTGAAACCAACATCAACGATTTGTCGGCGAGCCGCTTCGTCGGCCTCGAAAATTACTTCGGTGAGTTTGGATTATTTGCGAATCCCAATTATGCCGATGGGTTCTGGAAAAGCGATTGGGGCATGTCGATTCGCAATACATTTACGTTTGCGTTTTTCTCGGTGGCGCTGGAAACATTGGCTGGCCTGGGTGTGGCGATGCTGTTGAATCAGGAGTTCCGTGGCCGCGCCTTGGTCCGCACGGCCGTGCTGGTACCGTGGGCGATTCCCACCATTGTCTCGGCCAAAATGTGGGGATGGATGCTGCACGACCAGTTTGGTATCGTTAATCAGATGTTGGTCAATACCGGTTTAATCGCACAAAAAATCGCCTGGACCGCCGATCCGCAATATGCCATGTGGACCGTGGTGGCGGTAGATGTATGGAAAACCACCCCGTTCATGGCACTGCTCATTCTGGCGGCCTTGCAGACGCTGCCAAAGGACTGTTACGAGGCTGCGAAGGTTGACGGCGTGCACCCGTTGCGTCTGTTCTTAAAAGTAACGCTACCGTTGATTAAAGGCCCCCTGATGGTCGCGGTGATTTTCCGTATGCTCGATGCGCTGCGCGTGTTCGATTTAATCTTTGTGCTGACATCGAACAGCAGCTCAACGATTAGCATGTCCGGTTTCGTGCGCCGCGAAATGATCGATAACGGCAATATGGGTTACGGCTCGGCGGCATCGACGTCACTTTTTCTCATCATATTCTTAGCCGCCTTCGTATTCATGCGCCTAGCCCGAGTTAAGTTATCCGAGGAATCCGCATGAAGCATCGTCCGCTTTGGGGCAGCATCGTTTTGTATGCGCTGGCAGCGCTGTTGGTGGCGATATCGGTCTATCCGTTTTTGTATGCCATTTCCACCTCGTTTAAAAGTGGCGCGGCCCTGTTCGACACCCATTTATGGCCAACCGCGCCCAGCTTCGCCAACTACATCGGCTTGTTTGAAGGCTCACAGCCTTTTGGGCGACACTTGCTGAATTCCATCATGGTCGCCACGCTCACCGTCACTTTTGCCGTGCTGTTGGGTGTAACGGCGGCTTATGCGCTGGGGCGAATTCAATTCAAGGGCAAAGGCTTATTGCTGCTGGCCATTCTGGGTGTGTCGATGTTTCCGCAAGTCGCTGTGTTGTCGGGCATGTTTGAGCTGATCCAGGCGCTGGGCCTATACAATCGTGCGCTGGGATTGGTGGTGCCGTATACGATTTTCACGCTGCCGTTCACGGTCTGGATTCTCACCACCTTCATGCGGCAATTGCCCAAAGAGTTGGAAGAGGCTGCGATCATGGATGGCTGCGGGCCGCTGCGCATAATCTTTTTGGTATTTATGCCGTTGCTATGGCCAGCCCTGGTCTCGACCGGGTTGCTTGCATTCATCGGCGCATGGAATGAGTTTTTGTTTGCGCTGACGTTTGTGGTTGAAGACTCCGAGCGCACCGTGCCAGTAAGCATTTCACTGATCTCGGGCGCTAACGCATTCGAGATTCCGTGGGGCAGCATTATGGCGGCGTCGGTGATTGTGACCGTGCCGTTGCTGGCGTTGGTGCTGGTGTTTCAAAAGAAAATTGTTTCCGGACTGACAGCGGGTGCTGTCAAGGGCTGATGTTTTTCGATACCCGTAATTTTTACTACTTTAAATTTCATGACTGACAAAATAGTTTCCCACAGCGACTGGTGGCGCGCTGCCGCCATCTATCAAATTTATCCACGCAGTTTTGCGGACAGCAACGCCGATGGCATTGGCGATTTGCCTGGCATCACAGCCCATCTGGAGCATGTGGCAAAACTGGGCGTGGACGCGATCTGGTTATCGCCGTTTTTCAAAAGCCCGATGAAAGATTTCGGCTATGACGTGAGCGACTATTGCGACGTTGATCCGATGTTTGGCACGCTGGCTGATTTTAAAGAGTTGATGGTACGCGCCCACCAGCTGGGTTTGAAGGTCATCATCGATCAGGTGCTTTCGCATTGCGCCGACGCACATCCGTGGTTTGAGGAAAGCCGGTCAAGTCGCGACAATCCCAAAGCAGATTGGTTTGTATGGGCGGATGCGAAAGACGATGGCACGCCGCCTAATAACTGGCTGTCTATTTTTGGCGGCAGCGCATGGCAATGGGACACGCGCCGCTGTCAGTACTACATGCATAATTTTTTGGTCAGCCAACCAGACCTTAATTTTCACAACGTTGATGTGCAAAATGCGTTGCTCGACACCGTAAAATTTTGGCTTGATTTGGGCGTGGATGGCTATCGGCTGGATGCGATCAATTTTTGCGCTCACGACAAGCTGCTGCGCAATAATCCGGGACGCGGCGGCGCGGCTGATGACCCGACCGCACAAATGTCAAATCCTTACGTATGGCAATGGCACAAGTTCGATAAGAGTCAGCCCGAAGCATTGGAATTTTTGCGCAAGCTGCGTACGCTGGTGGATCAATATCCCAACACCACGACGATCGGTGAAATTGGCGACGACACAGGGCTCGCGATGGTGGCGCGCTATACCGAAGGCGGCGACAAGCTGCACATGGGTTATTGCTTTGATCTGTTGGCGGCGCAACATAGCGCGCCCTACATTCGCAGTGTGATTGAAAAATTTCAGGTTGCGAAAGGCGACGGCGATGGAGGATGGCCGTCATGGGCGTTATCGAACCATGACTGTGTGCGGCTGGCAACGCGTTGGGGCGGCGCGCATCCACCGGCGGCATTGCTGCGTCTGGCACCGGCGCTGCAGCTTAGCTTGCGCGGCAGCTCGTGCATTTATCAGGGCGACGAATTAGGTCTACCCGAGGCCGATGTTGCGTTCGAAGATTTGCAGGATCCCTATGGCATCACCATGTGGCCCGAATTTAAAGGCCGTGACGGTTGCCGTACGCCGATGCCGTGGAATAGCGAATTGCCCGATATTGGTTTTGCGCAAGGCGCAAACCCATCAAAACCGTGGCTGCCGATTTCGGAAAGTCATCGCGCGCTGGCGGCCGATGTCCAATACGCCGATGCAAACTCCGTATTCCATCACTATCAACATCTGCTGGCATGGCGCAAAACACAGCCTGCAATCATGCACGGCGATATGGTGTTGCTGCCGGAACATGCGCACATACTGGCTTATGTTCGCAGCACTAAAGAAGCGCGTATGTTGTGCGCGTTCAACATGAGTGACGCGTCAACATCATTTGATTTGCCTGGCGGCTATCGCGTCGACACGGTGCATGAAGATAGCGAAGCCACCGGTGCGGCGTTAGTCAACGCCGATGGGGCTTCGATTGCGTTCAAAGCGTGGGGCGTGATGTTTGCGCGCCTTGCTTAAGCCGCCAGCCTTCTCTCCATAAGACGAAAGCCACCATGTCGCGCATCGAATTTAAAAATATCAACAAGCGCTATGCGCCTGATCTGTCGCTGACCATCAACAACGCGAATTTGCAGATTGATACCGGTGAATTCTGCGTATTTGTTGGGCCATCTGGTTGTGGAAAATCGACGCTTCTGCGTATGGTGGCCGGGCTAGAGGACATCACTTCCGGTGACCTTTTGATGGAAGGTGTGCGCGTAAACGATGTGCCGCCCGCCAAGCGTGGCGTGGCAATGGTTTTTCAAAGCTACGCCCTTTATCCGCACATGACGGTGCGCGACAACATGGCGTTTGGATTGAAAGTATTAGGCTCAAACAAAGCTGAGGTTGAACGCAAAGTAAAGGCGGCTGCCGATATTCTGCAGCTCACACCAATGCTGGATCGGCTGCCTAAAGCGCTGTCAGGCGGGCAGCGCCAACGCGTCGCAATTGGTCGCGCGATTGTGAAAGAGCCGCGGGTATTTTTATTCGATGAGCCGTTATCGAATCTGGATGCCGCGCTGCGCGTGCAAACGCGACTTGAGATTGCGAAGCTGCATCATGATTTAGGCTCAGCCAGCATGATTTATGTGACCCACGATCAGGTTGAAGCGATGACGCTGGCCGACAAAATCGTGTTGCTGCATACCGGCGCGCTAATTGAAGAGAAGGGTAGCGTCGCCCAAGTCGGCTCGCCGATGGCGCTCTATCATCGCCCCGCGAGTCTGTTCGTTGCCGAATTTATCGGCTCACCAAAAATGAACTTGCTGCCCGCCAAGCTGGTACGCGCCGAGGCCACCTATGCGGTCGTCGAGCTCGCCGGTCAGCAGGTCACGGCGGCGGTGGATGCGCGCCATGTTAGCGCCGGTGCTGAGGTGCGAGTGGGCATCCGTCCCGAACATATCACCATCGCCGGGTCAGTAAAAAGAGAAGGCCAAGGCTGCACATTGCCCGCGACGCTGCTGCACATGGAACGCTTGGGTGACTCGTCACTGCTTTATGTGAATGTCGGCGCGGGAATTCCGACCTTGAACGTCAAGGTGGAAGGCAGCGCCAGCACTTCGATCGGTGAACGTCTGACGCTGCGGCTGATACCTGAGCAATTGCATCTGTTTGACGCGGCCGGTCAGGCTTGTGAGCGGCCGATTGTGTTGCCGAGTTAGAGGAATGTGACTGGTGAAAAATGAATTTTGAAACGCTAATATTGGCGGGTATTTCAGAGCAAAAATGCTTGAAAGTGGCCGTTGCTATTAGAGTTTTATTTTAGGCAACGATATTTGCCAAATTTAGAGGTCGTTGCGATACATACAGTCCTAGTTTGAATCTAGAGGTGCCGGTTAGGCAACAGGAAAGGCCTGAATGTTGTCGCCGACGCCAGACTGGGTCAAAAGCGCATCGGCGCCAACACACCATGCCCTTGTTAGATTCGGCACCTTAGATTTACATTAGCCGCGATTGCGACTGGACTGGCCATCCCAACAGAGTGTCGTCAGGGAACGCCGTGTCCCGTGATGTATGTCTCAAGGAAATTGATCGTGTGCCCCATCTCGCGAATGATGTCTTTCACCACGTCGCCGATGGAAATCACCCCCACCACCTTTCCTTCGTTGAGCACAGGCAGGTGGCGAAATCCGCGCGTGACCATGAGCCCCATACACGCTTCAATTGGATCATCCGGCTTGACTGTCATTGGCAAACGCGTCATCGCTTGGCTGACGATTGTTTTGCCAGCGTCAAGGCCCGGTAGCAACACTTTGATCGCGCAGTCACCCTGCGTAATGATGCCGGTCAGCTGATCGTCATCAATCACGAGCACTGATCGCACGCGGTTGTCCCGCATTTTCTCCAATGCCTCTAGCACCATATCGCTGGAGCGGACTTGAACAAGAGTGCTGCTTTTTTGGGCGAGCATGCTTTTTACAGTTGACACGAGTTTCCCCTATTCCAAACAATTGATCAAAATGAGATTTCGGGATGTTACCGCCCATGTCTAATGAGCGCAAGGAGCGTTGCGCAGGATTGACACCGTAAGCTTCTCGTTGAGCACTTAACGCAGGCAAAAAGATGAAAGCTTAAACCAACGGAACCAATGGGGTCTACCATTGAATTTGTGGACGACAAACGTTAGCGAGAAGCGTAGCATTTTTTGCTGACGGGGGTGTGGCTCATGGGGTCCGTGGTTTGGTCACAATCGTCGCTCGGCTCTGAAATGCCGCTCCCGTCAACCACATCATCCGTTATGCCTACCGGGATGGTGCCAATCACACACTGATCGTGCCTCTGAATGTAGACGAGACATGCGGATGATATTTTCGCATCCCACGCTCAAGTCAGGCGTCACAGATGAACCTTCAAACCTTACGCGTCGGCATCGATGTCGGCAGCACCCGCCACCGCGTCGGCGTCTGACGCAAGCAGAGGTTAGGTCTTTCATTATTACATTTACGATTTATGTTATTTTTTGTTATTATTTTTGAAAAATACGATAATGAAAGACCTGACACCATTACCGCTGAATAAACTTGTAACTGGAGGCTGAAAGTGGACTACTTCGATTTTTCATTTGGGCCAGGCGAACTCAATCCGTGGTTTTTCGACGCGCCTACTTCCAAGGATGGTTCGCACGTGAATATATGGGCGTTCTCGGCTGGCAAACCTTATAGCGATGAACGTGAATTAGTGTCCAAGATTGTGAGTTCTGGTACAAAAACCTCAGTCGTGTTTGGAAATTACGGAACGATATTTGCAGAAGAAAAGCTCGGCAACCTGCTAGCTGAGAAACTCAAATCGCGCATACAACTCATCCCTGTTGAGGTCACCGGCACTGATATGAAATTTGTCATCCTCAATTTGCTAGACGAAATCGAATGTGTGGACGAAGGGAATTCAGAATTTACGAAGTATGAACCCAGCAACCAGATGCGCCCGGACAAAATTGGACACTACCGCTCCTTTTACAAGTTAATGATCGATCCGGCCAAAGTGCAGGGGGCTGATCTGTTCAAAGTGAAAGGTTGGGTGGCTGTTGTGATTTCAGAATTTGCAAAAGAAATTATCGAGAAGTATGACCCGCGCGGGTGTGCTTTCCTGAAGGTAACGTAAAGCGTAGAGCGCAATGAGCAAAGCCAACTGCGCATGTACGGCCGTGAATCACACACGTTGCTCATAAAGTTTTGTGCGCTCCACACATAGAAATCAATCTAACAAACTCTAATATCCACGAGTATCTTCAGGAATTTCTGCCTCAAAACGACCACCTATCCCAGCCTTTCACTTTCCATTTCATGTTCAAACACGAATGGGGTCAGGTCTTTCATTATCACATTTCCAC
>ENA-OFCD01000346-OFCD01000346.1-metagenomes-genome-assembly--contig:-NODE-346-length-31335-cov-3.520492_pt1 | contig 31335 bp, 30 predicted proteins | sample MGYA00153392_OFCD01 | MGnify analysis MGYA00153392
CCCGCCGTCGCCGCGGCAGCCATGCGGAGCGGCGTGGCCAAGCGCCCGATCGAGGACTTCGACGCCTACCGGCGCGAGCTGGAGCGCTTCGTCTTCCGCTCCGGCCAGCTCATGCGCCCGGTGTTCGAGGCCGTCGCCCACGCCAACCCCTATCCGGCCGAGGTGTTCGACGAGGCTGGCTGGAATCAGCTCGTACTTAAGGCGCTGTTCATCGAGACGACGCTGGCGCCGATCCAGGGCCTCGACCGCCGCGCCAACCCGACGCTCGCGCGCATGTTATGCGACTGCGCGCACGAGCGCTAGTCCGAGTCCTTTGCCGGTGCCATCGGCGACTCCGCGCCAATAGCGATCGAACATGCGGTCGCGCCCCTCACGCTCAAGGCCGGGTCCTGCGTCGATCACGGAGACTCGAATCGCGTCTTGTCCGCGCTCGACTCGGAGTGTTCGCGCGCCACCTGCGTGCTTGTCAGCGTTCTGCACGAGGTTCTTCAACGCGAGCGTGACGAGCCGTTCGTCGCCCATCGTGAGCGCCTCGTCGGGCGCCTCCACGATCACGCCCTTCGGAGCAAGACCGCGCGCTACGTCCGCGACGTTCACGATCGCGGTCGAGCGTTTGCTATTGCGGTCCGAGACGACCAAGATTGCCTCGATCACGTCGGACATGCGCACGACCTCCTCGCGCGCGGAAGAAGACAGTCGCACGCCGCCCTCGTCACTCTTGCTCGTGTCCATCTCCGCGAGGAGGGCGGTGAGCGGGGTCCGCAGCTCGTGCGCGATGTGAGCGCTCGTCGCTCGCTCGCTCGCCGCTGCCGCAAGCAGCTTGCCCACGAGCTCTTCGAAGGCGGCGCCAAGCTCGGCGAGCTCCTTGGTGTTCGACGTGGGTCGTTTCTGTCCCTCCGCGCGCTTCGTCCAGGCAACGAGCGCTCCGACCTCGGCCAGCGGCTCGCGCAGCGCGCGGCGCACGCTAACGACGAGCGCTGCGATCGCGAGCAACACGATCGCGAACATGCCCTCCGCGAGCGCTCGCACAGTCGCGCGATGCGCGTCGAGCGCGACGGCGGCGGTCACGACGTAGTCGTCCTCTCCGACGCTACAAGCGCGCCAGTCGTCATCCGTCACACACTCGCCGATGGGAACGCTCGCAGGCGCTTCGCCGACGACCTTCGTCCCACGCGTCGTGATCGACAAGCGCACGCCCTCCGCGTGTGCCGCCGCGCGCACTTCGGTGATCGCCTCGTCGAGCGAGTCGCCCTCCGAGAGCTCGCGCCTCAACATCGAGTGCAGAGCGTCTGCGCGATCGTGAGCGAGGCTCGTATCCGCCCGATCGAGCGCGAAATGCGTGAGGAGCACGGCCGCAACGCCAACCACGGCGATCGACGTGGCCGCGATCGTGACGAAGCGCGCCGTCAGACGAGCGCCGAGCGTTGGCCTCAAGATCTCCGTCTCACGACCTTGGCTCAAGACCTCGTCCTCACGGGCTTCGGACCTGGCACGCTCGGTTCGAGCGCCCACGCGAACCCTACTTGGCGAATCGTGCGAATCACTTCGCCGAGCCCTCGCTCGTGCAGCTTGCGACGCGCGCGCGTCACGAGCACCTCGAGGCTCGCGGCTGCGCTCTCCGAAGAGTCGCCCCAGAGGCTCTCGGTGATGTCGTCTCTCGAGACGGCTCGCCCGTCTCGCCAAGCCAACAGCAACAAGATGTCGAGCTCGCGCGGCGTGAATGCGAGAGGCTCGCCGTCGCACGTAATGACCCGCCGCTCGCGGTCCAGCTCGAGCCGGCCGTAAGAACGTCGCGCTTCGGTCCACCGTGGTCCGCGGCGTCCAAGCGCACGCACGCGGGCGAGCAGCTCCTCCATCGCGAACGGCTTGCCGAGATAGTCGTCCGCTCCCGCGTCGAGGCCAGCGACACGGTCCGACACCGTCGTGCGCGCGGTCAGCAACAGGATGCCGAGGTCGTTGCCGTCGGAACGGAGCGCGCGGCAGAGCTCGAGCCCCGAGCCGTCCGGGAGGCCCACGTCAACCACCGCGAGGTCGAAATGGGCTGCCAGCGCCAGCGCCTTCGCGTCCGCAACCGTCCCAGCGGAACGGAGCTCATGGCCGTCCGCCCTGAGTCGATCGCCCACGAGCCGTGCGACGCGCGCGCTGTCCTCGACGATCAAGATACGCACGACCGGCATGGTAGCGCAGGTGCGTGGCGCGCTTCCCATGTCACGGTCGCTTCGCGGCAAACCCCATACTTTCGCGGTGCGGCGTGACAGAGGGGTGGCTCCATACTAGGAACGCGTGTCGATATGGAACGCGTAGTCATCACGGGCATTGGTCTCGTATCCCCTCTCGGCATCGGCAAGGACGTGACCTGGCAGGCGCTGTTGGCAGGCCAGAGCGGCGTGGGTCGCATCACCCTTTTCGACACCGAGAAGTTCCGCGTCAAGATCGCCGCGGAGGTCAAAAATTGGGACCCGCTCGCCTTCATCGAGAAGAAGAAGGTCAAGGAGATGGGCCGCTTCTGCCAGTTCGGCTTCGCCGCAGGCGCGCTCGCGATCAAGGACGCTGGGCTCGTGCTCACCGAAGAGGAGCAGTACGAGGCCGGTTGCTTCGTGGGCGTCGGTCTCGGCGGGCTCGAGTGCCTGGAGGAGGCCAAGCGCATCATCATCGAGAAGGGCCCGCAGCGCGTCAGCCCATATGCAATCCCCGGCATCATTGCGAACCTCGCAGCGGGCCAAATCTCGATGGCTCACCACCTCAAGGGTCCGTCGTATTGCAACACCAGCGCGTGCTCGAGCGGCGCGCACTCGTTGGGCGAAGCGGCGGAATGGATCCGTCGCGGTCGCGCGCAGGTCATGGTCGCGGGCGGCGCAGAGGCTACGGTCTCTCCCGTCGGCATCGGCGGCTTCGAGGCGATGATGGCGCTCAGCAAGCGCAACGACGACCCCACGCGCGCGAGCCGCCCGTTCGACAAGGGCCGTGATGGCTTCATCGTCGGCGAAGGTGCGGGTATCATGGTGCTCGAGAACCTCACCCGCGCCAAAGCGCGCGGTGCGAAGATTTACGCGGAGGTCACAGGATACGGCGCCTCCAGCGACGCCTACCACCTCACCCAGCCGAGCCAAGAGGGACCCATGCGCGCCATCAAGATGGCACTCAAGGACGCCAAGCTCGACCCGAGTCAAATCGACTATGTCAATGCGCACGGAACGTCGACGCAGATCGGCGACTTGAACGAGTCACGCGCCATCACGGGAGTGTTCGGCGATCACGCGACCAGCAAAAAGCTCTGGGTGAGCTCGACCAAGTCGATGACGGGTCACCTGTTGGGCGCCGCCGGAGCGCTCGAGAGCGCGGTCTGCGCGCTCGCCATCTCGGAGGGGCGTGTCCCGCCGACGATCAACCTCGACGATCAAGATCCCGGGTGCGTGCTCGACTACGTGGCGCACGAGGCGCGCGACCGGAAGATCAGCCACGCGGTGAATAACTCGTTCGGCTTTGGCGGTACTAACGCCAGCCTCGTCTTCTCCGCGTTCGAGGGCTGAAATTGCGCTGTCCTTTCTGCGCGCACATCGAGAGCAAGGTGATCGACTCACGCGCCTCGGGCCCGGCGGACGTGATTCGACGTCGGCGCGAGTGTGAGAAGTGCGAGCGCCGATTCACCACGTACGAGCGCGTCGAGGACGTTGTGCCAGCGGTCGTCAAGAAGGACGGCCGTCGCGAGCCCTTCGATCGCCAGAAGGTGATGATGGGGTTGAGCCGCGCGTGCGAGAAGCGCCCGGTCTCGCGTGAGGCGCTCGACTCCCTCGTGGACCGCGTGGAGCGCGCGCTCATCGATTCGGGCGAAAAAGAGGTCTCGGCGCGCACGATCGGCGAGCGCGTGATGGTGGAGCTTGCCACCGTGGATGACATCGCGTACGTGCGCTTCGCGAGCGTGTACCGCTCGTTCCGGGACATCTCCGAGCTACGCGCCGAGGTCGAGCGCGTCGACGTTCAACGTACGGCGGCGGCGAGTCAGCCCGACGCCGAGCAGCGGCAGCCGTCGTGACCGACATCGCGCTCACGCCCGCGGAGGCATCCGACGCGCAGTACCTCGCGCACGCCATCCTGCTCGCGAAGAAGGGTCGCCCGTCGCCCAACCCTCACGTCGGCGCCGTCGTCGTCAAAGATGGCAAGGTCCTCGGCGAGGGGCACCATGAGCGCGCGGGCGGCGATCACGCGGAGGTAGTCGCGCTGCGTGCCGCAGGAGATGGCGCGAACGGCGCGGTGCTGTACGTCACGCTCGAGCCCTGCAATCACTTCGGGCGTACGCCGCCATGCACGGAGGAGATCCTCCGCGCGAAGATCAAGCGCGTGGTCGTCGGGTGTCGCGATCCGAACCCGCACGTCGACGGCGGTGGCCTCGAGAAGCTCGTCGCCAAAGGCGTCGCGATTACGGGCGGCGTGCTCGAGGCCGAGTGCAACAAGCTCATCGCGCCCTTCACCAAGCACGTCACCAAGGGCTTGCCCTACGTGTCATTGAAGCTAGCTCTCTCTCTCGACGGCCGCATCGCCACGCGCACCGGCGCCTCCAAGTGGGTTACGGGTCCGGACGCGCGCGCACGGGTCCACACGCTGCGCGCGGAGCACGACGCCGTCGCCGTCGGAATCGGCACCGCGTTGAGCGACGACCCTCGTCTAACCGTGCGAGACTCCGCAGGCGCAAGCCCAGTTCGCATCGTGTTCGACACGAAGCTGCGGCTGCCTCTGCAGTCACGCCTCGTCGAGAGCGCGACCGAGGTGCCGCTGCTGGTGATCGCCAGCGCGGACGCTCCCACCTCTCAAGAGGAAGAGCTGGTCTCGCGCGGAGTCGAGGTCTTGCGCGTACCGAACAGCACCGAAGGTCGCATCGACGTGAGCGCCGCGCTTCGCGTGCTCGCGTCTCGCGGCGTCGTCACGCTGTTGGTGGAGGGCGGGGCTGAGCTGGCGGGCAGCTTTTTGGCGGCGCGCCTTGCGGATGACCTGCACGCGTTCCTCGCGCCGATATTGCTGGGCCCACGAGGTCGTCCTGGCGCCGTGGACTGGGCCGGTCCAGACCTGCCCGCGAACGCCCCGCGCATTCTCGAGCCGACCTGGGAGGTCTGCGGTGACGACGCACACGTCTTCGGTAGAATTGCATATCCCGACGACCACTCGCCATAGTTCCATCTCGTAGCTACACTCTCTTTAGACATATGGGCATCCGAACCATCCTCCACTACCCAGACAAGCGCCTCCGAGAGGTCGGCAAGCGTGTCGAGGTCGTCACCCCCGAGATCCAGAAGCTCGTCGACGACATGGCAGAGACCATGTACGCGGCGCCTGGCGTCGGGCTCGCGGCGACGCAGATCGGCGTAGCGCTCTCGATCTTCGTGATCGACACGGCCGCAGACGGCGAGCCCAGTCAATTCCGCGTGTTCATCAACCCGGAGATCGTCGAGAGCGACGGCGAGCTCACGTGGAACGAGGGCTGCCTAAGCTTCCCCGAGGTTCATGAGGAGATCGATCGCGCCGCGAGCGTGAAGGTCCGCGCGCAAGACCGCGACGGAAAATGGTTCGAGCTCAAGGCCGACGATCTGCTCGCGGTGGCGATCCAACACGAGCTCGATCACCTCAACGGCGTCTTGATGATCGACCACATGGGGCCGCTCAAGAAGCGCATCGTTCACCGCCAAATGCAGAAGCGCGCAGACGAGCACGCGAGCGCGTAGCGGCCGATGTGGCGAAGGTGCGAGCGGTGCTCGAAGTTGGTCGACGCCACGGTAGAGAGCTGCACAGCTTGCGGCCTCCGACACGTGGACGAAGAGGCTCGTTTTAACGCTATCCATAGCCCGTTGGGCAACCGAAAAGCTTGGGGTTTGCGCATCTTGGTGGGCCTCATCGGCGCAGCGCTCATCTTCAATGTGGGCCGTGTCCTGACGCACTACTCATCGACGCCCGCGCCTCCATCACTGGCGCCAATGGTGCGGCCCGACGACTACGTAGACGCAGTTGGAAGGTTCAAGGCGCGCTTCCCGATGCCGCCGAAGGTGACCACGAAAGACGTGCCCTCGGACGACGGTCTGGTCGTGATGCACACGGTGTTGGCCACGCGTGACGACGGATCGAACGCCTACGGCGTCATGTGGGACGACCTCGCGAAGCCAACGGAAGGTCCCAGCGCGGAGCTCGACGCGACCATGCAGCGCATGATGGCAGGTGGGAAGAGCACTCTCGTCTCGAGCACTCCGATCACGCTTGGACGACTGCAGGGGCGAGACATTACCGCTGACATCGACGGAACGTCCGTGCTCCGCGCTCGACTCTTCATCGACGGTCGGCGGCGATACCAAGTCATCACTGCTGTTCCGAAGACCGAACGGCCTAACGCGGAGTCGTTTTGGGCGTCGTTCGTGGTCGAATAGCCGCTCAGCGGCCCGAGTTCGAGTTCGAGCGCGTCGAACGAAACGGCGCGCACCTTTGTGACTCCGAGGAGAAGACCTCGAAGGCGCGGTATCTCCTTGTCGCGCTCCAGGATCGCGCCTCGCCCAAAGTGCTTGTAGCTTGCACTTGGGGCGCGCGCGCTTCGCGGAGCCATCGCACTGAGCCGTAGCACTGCGCCGATTGAGCTAACGGCCGGCCTTCTTGAAGAGGTTGGTGTCGACGCGGACGCCACGCGCAGCGAACTCGTTCACGACGCGCGGGACGACACCCGTCGCGACGTGACCTTCGCCGTCGGCGACGAAGACGTCTCGCGTGACGAGGCCCTTCGCGTCCGTACCGCCGAGCTCGGCGATGCGATGGACGCGGTAGCGACCGTCGGGGAGCTGGTGCACCTCGAGAACGATGTCGAAGCTCTCGGCCACACACTCGCGTGCGGCTTCGGGTGAGAGACCTGGTGTCGCGAGCAAGCACTGCGTGACCAAGCGGCTCAAGCCTTGGCGAAGCGTGGGCGCAGAAGCAGAGGCAAGCACGCCCTCGGCGCCTTCGCTGACGGCCTCGAGCGTCGAGGCGACCGCGCGTCCCGAGAGCGCACCGACGACCCAACGATCGGGACGCGTTCGCGCAGCGGCACGAAGGATGTCCTCATGCTTGTTCGCGTCGTGCAGGCGGAGCACCTGCGCGTGGGCGACGTTGATCTCGTCCTCTTCTTGAACGACGACTACGCGATCGCCAGGTGAGCCGCCCGAGGCGAGCGCGCCCAGGACCGGGCTCGACCCGGTTGCCAGGCGGGCCGTCTGGGCGGCCTTGCGGCGGCGGCGCGAGACGCTCGGGACGACCGTTGTGCTCGTCACGCACAACGTGCTCGAAGCCGAGGCGCTCGAGCCACACACGAGGAGGTTCGTTCGCGCGGCGAGGCAGCCCTCGAGGAACGTGACCATCGCGCGGCTCAGCGAGCCCAATCGCACGAAGTCTTCGAGCGACATCTCGACGCGACGGCGCTTACGCAGGACGACGGCGCGCGCGGCAGACGCGGGAGGCATGAACGCGATCATGTGAGCGCCGCGGGGCAGGTGACGCTCGACGCACGACTCGTCCGCGGCGAGCGGTTGACCTGATTGGAGCGCGAGGCGCGCGATGGTTCGGCCCAGCGCTTCGTCGCTCGTGTACGCACCGTCGGCCAGCGTGAGCGAACCGGCCTTGACCACGAGCACTTGATCAAAGCGTAGGCAGTGAATCTCACTGATGTCGTCGTCCTCGAGCAACGGTGCAATCGCGCCGATACCGACGAGCTCGCGCAGCGCGTCCTTGCCGAGCTGCTCCAGATCGATCCCCTCGGGGACGCCCTCTTCTTCACGCATTGCCGTGGCTTGCTCGCCCAAGACGCGCTCGATCGTCGCCTTGAGCTGCGCGTCGACGGAGGCTGTCTTGTCGAGGATGGAGAGATCGGTCGCGTCGGCGACGCGATCGACGAGCGTCACGAGCGCGAGCCGCCGTCCGGCTTGCGCCGGGCTCTCTCTCGCGGGGATTCGTGACTGGCTCGAGCTTGCGGGTTGAGAGCGCGCGGCAGGAGGCGCAGACGGTGAGGGCATGGGCGCTTGCGATTGCTGCGGCAGCGGCGGAGGTGCGACCGACGGCGTGTGAGTCGGCGCTTGCTGCGCTGCTGCGGGAGACTGGGCTTGAAGCGGCATCGTCGAGCGCTGCTGCGCGTTCGCCAACGACGATGGAATGCGCGGAGGCGCAGGCACGCGCTGCCCTGCGGGGATCTGACCGTCGCTCTCGTCGGGATCGCGCTCGAGCGGAAAGTGACTCACAGCTCCAGGCTCGCGCGACGGTGAAGGAGGTCGCTGGATGGCCATCGCGGCTTGTGGAGTCGGCAGCACCAGCGGGTTCCCGGGAGCCGGCGGCATCGGTAGACCGGGCGGCGCAGGCAGAGGAGGCATCGCGGCGGGCATCGGCGGCAGCGGTCCGGGCGGTCCCGTCATTGGTCCCATCGCGGCCGGCGGCGGCGGGAGCGGCGGCGGACCGCCCATCTGCGGCGGCATCGGAAGCATCTCGTCACCGGCAGGCGCGCCGGCTCCGCCCATGTCGACGCGGAGGATGAAGTCACCGACGTAGATCTTGTCGCCTTCGCGCACGATCGTCGCCTGCGCGATTTTCCGCCCGTTGACGTAGGTGCCGTTTGTGCTTTTGAGGTCGGTGACGATGAAGCGGCCGTCTCGGTAGAGCAACCGTGCGTGATGCTTGGAGACGTTCCCCTTGGGGAGCATCAGATCGTTGCCTTGCACGCGGCCGACATTGATCTCGTTCTTGTCGAACGTCTCCTTGCGCTCCGCGCCGCCTTTTTCGCTGATGATGATCGAGAACATTTTCGGGCGACACCGGGTGCTAGGTGAACTGCGAGGCGCGCCACAAAGGAAGAAGGCTCGCTCGGACGTGATTGTCCAGGGAGCGAGCCGACCGTGTCAATCTCTCTGCTCAGTGATCGTGCCAGAGGCACTCATTGACGCAGGTTCTCTCGAACCGGCCCGCACGGGGTCGGCGAGGTGATCAGGGCTTTTGGCGCTTGTCCTTCACTTCGGTCGCCACGATCCCGAGCATCTCGCCCGCCAGCGCCATCACGTCGCGCTCGCTGTACCCACTCGCGCGAAGCTCTCGGTAGATCGTCTTGGCGAGGATGTTGAGCGTGCGCGGATCGCGGCTTGCGGGGGAAACGTCGAACGGAAGGGCCATGGATGGGTCGCTCTCGGGTTGCGTTACGCCGGTGGAAAACAAGGTCGGCGTCTGTTCAGGTACAAGGCGCGTGCCACGTGCGGAGCCTCGAAATCTAGGGAATTGTGGGGCTCGGCCGCGACCGTCGCTACACACTTGGTCGTTTTTTGCGAAGCGCCGTTCGCGCCCTGCGAGTTGCCGCTCGGTACGACCGCGGCCTTTGCTACGTTGTCGCGCATGTCGGAGCCGGACGTGGAGAGGGAAGCCGCTTTAGAGCCAGCCGTGCCCCTAAAGCCGAGCGAAAAGCCAAAGTCCGAGCCGAAGCACAAGATGGATCCCGAAAAGCGGCGCCGGCTGCTGATCGCGCTCGCGATCTACGTCGGCAGCGTCATCATCATGGCGGTCGTCGCAGGACCACAGCGCTTGCGAGAGCACACTCAGTTCAATCACTTCGCGCAGCTCGCCGCCGCGTGGCTCGATGGGCACAACGATCTCGTGCACGGGCCACCTGCCTACGCACAGAACAACGACTTCGCGTTCTACCAAGGCAAGTGGTTCATTAGCTTCCCGCCGTTTCCCGCGATGCTCATGCTGCCGTTCGTCGCGCTCGCGGGCAGTCCGGAGGAGTTCCAAGACGGACAGTTCATCGTGTGGTTGAGCGGCATCGCCCCTGCCGTTCTCTATCTCGTGCTCGAGAAGCTGCGCCGCACGGGTCGCTCGGAGCGTCGCGAGCTCGAGAACGTCGCGCTCGCCGTCTTGTTCGCGTTCGGCACGGTCTACTTCTTCACTGCGGTTCAAGGCACTGTCTGGTTCGCGGCACACGTGGTCGGCGCTAGCCTGTTGTGTTTGTACCTGCTGTTCGCGCTCGATGCGTCGTCGCCCCTCATCGCGGGGGTGTTGCTTGGGCTCATGTTCCTCACGCGGCCCACCACCGCGCTCACGGCCCCGCTCTTCGCTATCGAGGCGTTGCGTGTATGCTGCAAGGAAGGTCTCGTCACCGAGGGCTCGCTCGCCGATCGACTCGAAGGCACGTGGGATCGCGTCGACAAGGCCGCCTTCTTCCGGCGCTGCGCGATCTTCGCGGCGCCCGTGCTCGTGTGTCTCGCGTGGGCCTCCAACTACAACCACGCGCGCTTCGGTACGTGGAACCCGAACGGCTTCGGACACGAGTACCTCACCGTCGTTTGGCAGGGCCGCATGGAGAAGTGGGGGCTGTTCGGCTACCACTACCTCGCGAAGAACCTCGGCGTCGCGCTCACGATCTTGCCCTGGTTTCCGCCTCGAAATACGATCACCGGGACACCGCGAACCACGCTGCTCGTCCTCTGTTTCTTCTTCATGGCGCTGCCGCTCTTCCGGACGAAAAAAGACGAGCCCGAACAGAAACCCAAGCTCAACGCGCTCGCGATCATCAGCGCGGGCGGCGTGTTCGCGATCGTGATGTTCGTACTGTTCGGCGGCACGAACGAGGCCGCGCCCGCGCTGCTCATCAACGAGCACGGCCTCGCACTGTGGTTCACGACGCCGTTCTACCTCTGGTTGGTGTGGCCAAAGAAGAAGGGCTTCTTGCACGGTCTACTCTGGATCTGCGCGGTGGGGCCGATCGCGATGGATTTGCTGTACCAGAACAGCGGGTGGCGGCAGTTCGGCTATCGCTTCTCCAACGACTACGCGCCCATCTTCTTCGTGCTGCTTGCGATCGGCGCGCGACCTCTCGGCACGGCCTTCCGCGCAGCGGCTGCTTGGGCGCTCGCGTGGAACCTCTTCGGCGCCGTGAGCTTCGATCGCGGCTCGCCGTACGACAAATACTATTGGCGTGAGGGGACGCAGAAGATCCTCTATCAGGACGACTAAATGATTCGTGTTCATCACTTCAACGCAGTGTCGATGTGCCCCGCGGGCGGAGGCCTCATCATGGGTGGGCCGCTCGGCACGCCGGCGGAGCTCGTGTGCCACTGCCTGCTCGTCGAGTCGAGCGTGGGCCTCGTGCTCGTCGAGACCGGAATGTTCGCGAGCGACGAGAGCACCGCGCGCAGGACGCATCAGAGCACCATGAGGGCGCTACGACCGAGGCCCGGTATCGAGTCCACGGCGAAGAAGGCGATCGAAAAACTCGGGTTCTCGGCGGACGACGTACAGCACGTGATCCCGACGCACCTCGACGTCGATCACGCGGGCGGCTTGCCGGATTTTCCGCGAGCCACGGTGCACGTACACTCGCCCGAACTCGACGCGGCAACGGCACGCGCGACGCTCATGGAGCAGCTGCGGTACGTGCCCGCGCAGTGGAAGCACGAGGTGAAGTGGGAGCGCTACGAGTCCGGCGGCGACTCCTGGCAGGGCTTCGGATCGGTGCGCCCGCTCGAGGGCGAGCCGGACATCGCCATCATTCCGCTCGAGGGCCACACGCGCGGTCACGTCGGCGTCGCCATCCGTACGACGCACGGCTGGATGCTCCACGCCGGTGACGCGTACTTCCACGCGCGCGAGATGTTCGGGAGCATGGCGCCCGTCGCGCTCGAGATCTTCCAACTCACCGTCGCGGCCGATGACTCTCTTCGCCGCCGCAATCGCGACCGACTGCGCTTGCTGTCGGAGGGCGGTGAAGTCCGCGTCTTCTGCGCACACTCCCGCGAGGAGCTCGACCGCTACACATGAGCGTCATCGGGGTCGGAGTTAGAACAGAAAGATCAAAGGGCCAGGAAGGAGCGGGATGGGTCCGATCGGATCTCCCCAACCTCATTTCTGATCTTCCAGATCTTTTTGTGAACCTCTCTCCTCGTCGCCGCGGTCTCGCATTGACCTCGAGTTTGTGGCAAAGACGTCGCCCATGAGGTTCTGTTTCATCGTCGCTCCGCTTGCGTTCGTCGCGTCGTTCGCACTCTTGCGCTGTCGCTCCGTGCCCGAGCCCGACTACATCCAACAAGAAGAGAAGCCTGCGTCGGCGAATGGAGATCCCAAGCACGGCAGCTTCACGCTCGCCGACGCGACCAAGGATCTGCCTGGAAACGCCCCGATCTGGGCCGCGATCGACACCAACATCGGTCTCATCGCTTGCAGGCTCTACGACGACAAGGCGCCCAACACGGTCGCGAACTTCATCGGACTGTCGCGCGGTACTCGCCCGTGGCTCGATCCGTTCACCAACAAATGGGTCAACAAGCCCGCGTACGACGGCACCACGTTCCACCGCATCGTCAAGGGCTTCATGATTCAGGGCGGCGACGCCAAGGGCAACGGCAGCGGCGAAGCAGGCTACGTGATCAAGGACGAGATCTGGACCGGCGCCAAGCACGACCGCGCGGGCCTCCTTTGCATGGCCAACCGCGGACCCGACACGAACAGCGCACAGTTCTTCATCACCGACGCGGCCGCGGCTCATCTCGACAGCGGCTACACCATCTTCGGCGAGTGCTCTCCCGAGTCGACCCTCCACGCGATCGCGGCTGTGCCCGTGCGCGGCGAGACTCCGGTGGCCAAGGTCGTCATCAACGCGATCACCATCTCGCGAACGCAGCCCGTGACCCCTACGCCGCTACAGATTCCGATCCCCGCGCAGCAGGCCGTGGACGCACGCGCGGCGAAGCCGAGGGACGCTGGAATATAGGGCTAGAGCGTGGGCAATGCGATCTTCTGGCCTGCCTTGACGCCGTGACTGCGGCACCAGCCCGCGTTGGTCTCCACGACGTAGTTCGATGCGCAGCCGACGGTCCGCGGGTCTTCGTTGAGCGTGGGAACGTTCTCGAGGATACCGACGATGGTGCCGTCGCTGTCGACGAACAGCATGTCGAGCGGGATGCATGTATTCCTCATCCAAAACGTGTGCTCGTCGTGAGCGCCCATCAGGAAGACCATCCCGTGATCGGCCGGCATGCTGGTTCGGAACATGAGCCCACGCTCGGTCTCGTCCGGCGAACGAGCGACCTCCGCTTCGAGCTTCGGTGCGTTGGCGGCTCCCACGAACCCGAGGCTCACGACCTGCGCCTTGGGTGGCCCTCCGAGCGGATCCTTCGGACAAGTCTTCGCGGGCGCTACCGCCGGTGGTGGAGTGTCGGGAGTGGTCTTGATGCAACGCGGTGCTGGCTTCGTGGGCGCTGCGACTTTCGTCGAAGGGTCGGGCGAGATGTGGACCGGCTCTTCGGGCGTGTGGTTGCAGGCGATCATCAGACCGGCAACAAACAGGGCTCGACGCATGCGCTCGGGTCTTAGCACGAGAGAATCGCGGAGAGCTCTCGCCATTACTCCCGGACGGCGACGATGCCCGACGACCAGAATCGCAGGTGATCGGCGAGAAACGCCGCACGCATTCAAAGAAAAAGCTCCGCGGAGAGGCTGCGGGGTCGCCTCGCGTCACGGTGCACCGCGAACGCCACATCCATGCCATGCATGAAACTTCGTGTTTCCCCACATCCTGCAGCGCGGTTTTTCAGTTCGCAATTTGCAAGTGGAATCAACTTGAAGCGGTGCACCGACGGCCAAACGCGGCGGGTTACGCGCGGAGGCTGCGGACTCCGGCTTGGTGCACTTTGCCGGGGAGTTGGCGCGCTACGACGCTTGCTGCGGCTTTGCCGGCTTCGACTAGGCGTTCGAGATCGATGCCCGTGCGTATGCCCATGCCGTGGAGCATGTAGACGAGGTCCTCGGTCGCGACGTTGCCTGCGGCACCGGGGGCGTAGGGGCAACCGCCTAGTCCGCCGACCGACGCATCGAACGTGCGTATGCCCATCTCGAGACCGACCACGATGTTCGCGAGCGCGGTGCCGCGTGTGTCGTGCATGTGCATCGCGAGCTTGTCCGTCGGGACCTCGGCCTTCACGAGCTCGAGGATGCGCCGGGTCTGGAGGGGCGTGCCACTGCCGATCGTGTCGCTCAGCGATACTTGGTAGCAACCGAGGTCGAGCAGATCGCGCGTGATGGCGAGCGCTCGTTTCGGATCGACGTCTCCCTCATAGGGACAACCCCATACGGTCGAGACGTAGCCCCGCACGCGCATGCCCGCCGCGACCGCGGGCTTCACCGTGTCTTGGAACGCGGCCATCGTTTCGTGGATGGTCTTGTTGATGTTCTTCTGGTTGTGCGTCTCGCTTGCGCTCAAAAACACGGCAATCTCGTCGATTCCTGCGGCGCGAGCGCGCTCCAGCCCGCGCGCGTTCGGGCACAGCGCGGAGTAGACGACACCCTCGGGCTGCGGCCGCGCCATGACCTCCGCGGCGACCTCGTCCGCGTCCGCGAGCTGCGGGATCCACTTGGGCGACACGAAGCTCGTGATCTCGATGCGCCGCAACCCGGCGGCGCCGAGCGCGTCGATCAAACGGAGCTTGCCACGCAGCGGCACGGTGGCGCCCTCGTTCTGCAAGCCGTCTCGAGGGGAGACCTCGTAGACGCTGACCTCGGGGGGAAGGTGATCGAAAAGCATCGGTTCAGTAGCTACTTAGTTTACCATGAGGTGTCGATGGGGCGCGCTGACGGAACGGTATCCAGCATGCGAGGTCGCTTGTGCGACGTCCTGCTCTCGGCGCTCTGTGAAGGCGAGGCCGAGTCGGTGATGCAAAGACTCGGCGATCGTGCGGGCTTCGACGACCCCGTGTTTGGGGGTTCACGGAACGAAGCGTCGGGAGCGCACATAGTCAAGCTCATCGATTGGATGAAGGAGCGCGCCGCTCGTTTCGAAAAATCGAACACCGTGATCGGCACCGCGATCGACGTCGCCGAAGGGGTGCTCTTCTTCGGCCCGCAAGGCGCGCGGCAGAGAGTGCCCACCGCAGTCGTCGTCGAGCGGAAGCGCGAGCGTGAGGTGGAGGTTCGCCTGCACTTCGTCCCTGCGCTTTGGAGCAGCAAGGTGCTCGGACCTACCCTCTCGGGGGACCCCATCGTGAGCATCGGCATCGGCGCCGACTCGCTCGCGGCGCTTACCAAGGGCCCTCATGCACCTTGCTTCGAGCAACGCGCGCGTGTGCGCGACGGCCTAGGCGCCGAGCGCCCCGTGGAGGGCGCGGTGGAGGGAGAGCTGTTTGCGACCAGTCTCGCCGATGATTCACGCGCGCTCGCGATGGAGGTGCGCGGCACACGCGGCGCCGGCGTGATCGTGCTCGAGCGCAGCCTTGGCGGCATGATCCGCGCGGCCCGTATCTACGGACCGATCTAGGAAGGCACTCTCGTCGGCATCCTACCGAAGATGAATCCGGTCTTGGTGCCGCACATGCTGCGGACCATCTCGCGCTCCACGAAGCCGAGCATCGAAGAGCGGCTCATGAGGAGATCGCGAGCCCACGCCAGTGGAGTGAGATCCGATTGGAAGAGTGGCGTCAGCCAGCGCGTAGCGATTTGGTAGAAGCGCAAGTGTTCGCGCCGCCGCGCCGTGTAGGCCTCGAGCGCCTCCGAAATCGAGCGCGTCTCGCTCACGGCGTCAGCGAGCGCCGCGGCGTCGCACAGTGCTAGGTTGCATCCTTGTCCGAGCTGCGGACTCGTTGCGTGCGCTGCGTCACCAAGAAACACCATCGCCGGCGCGTGCCAACGCGGCATCGTGACGTCGAAGTACGTGGCGAAGGTGAGCTGATCCATGTCGTGGATCTGCAGGAGGAGCGGAGCCGCCTCTGGCGCGATCCGTAGCACCTCGTGCTTCCACGGCGAGAGGCCGCGCGCTCGCCAGCCGTCCACCTCGTCTCCGCGGACGCTGAAAAATAGGCTCGTATGCTTGGTCTCTGGCTTGGGCCCTGGGCCTTGTCCCGTCGGCAACATGCCGACCATGCCGCGGGTGCCGCTCACTTTTTGGTGCAGCCTGCCGCCGAAGTGGTCCTCCGGATCGTCTCCGATGAACCAGAGCGCGCCCCACGGATAGCGCGTGACGGTCTTGGACACTTCTGGCATCGAGTCGCGAACGTGCGAGCGTGCGCCGTCGCAGACGACGACCCAATCGAAGTGGCCGATCGCCTCGCCCTCGTCCGTGATCAGCGTGCGACCGCCGCGCGCAAGGAGGACCGTGCGCGCGATGCCAACTCCGCACCGCAGCTTCGCAGAAGAGGCCGCGACGGCGGTGAACAGCGTCTCGAAGAGCACGCCGCGATGGAGTCCGACTCCGTACAGGCCTTCACCGAGAGACGCGTACGGGAGGTCTACGACGGCGACGTTGCGCTCGTTCTCGCACAGCAATCGACTCACGCGCGCCCCGCGATCCAGCACGCGCTCGTGACACCCCAATCGCTCAAGCACCGAGAGCCCCGACGGTTGGATCATGACCCCCGCCCCGACGGCCTGAGGATCGAGCACGCGCTCGAACACGGTGACGTCGTGACCCGCGCGCGACAAGAACAACGCCGCGGCCGCGCCTGCCGTGCCGCAGCCGATGATAGCGACCGTGGTCTTCTTCATTCGATCGCGCAGGTGTTGCCGTTGACATAGCCGACGGTGTCTTGACCCGAGATGATCTGGTTAATCACCCAACGCGAGGAGCCGTCATCCATCTGATCGGCCCAAGCATTGAACACGGGCTTTTGAGGCAGCTTTTTGGCCTTATCGAGCTTTTGCATCACTTGCTGCAACGTGCACACGGGGCTCTTCATCTCCTTGTCGTATTTCAGAACGAAGAGCTGATCTCCGGTCTTGAGGACCGTCGGAACGATCACGCCGGACGCGCTCTTGATCTCGATGTCGAGCTCGCATTGAAAGTGGGGATCGACCGTCGCGGTCGTGTCCTCGTAGTCCTTGCGACACTTCGGCGAGAAGATGCGGTACTGGACGGAAGCGTCCGGAGTGGACTTCAAGTTGACGAGACCGTCGCGACCCACGCGATCGACGTCTATGCGCATGATCACCGCGTCAGGCTTCCAGGCGAGCCCGACCTTTTGCGCCCACGAGTAGTTCGCGACCACGTCGAACGCGTCGAGCAGGCCGACCATACCAGGCGCGTCGAGCGTCTCCCAACCTCGAGTCGGCGCCGTCGCGATGTTCGCAAGATTGATCTTCGGACCCTTCGGCTCCTGCGACTCTTTCATCATTTGACCGAAGTCGGGTGTGACGGGGTCGTCCATTCCCAGCGCGTGCGCCTCCTCCCTCGATTGCTCCTGCGCCTTGCGTTGGGAGAGGAACGCAACGCCGAAACCGGCGCCCAGCATGATGAAGACGAGTGCGATCGGGAGGATGATCATCGCGGGGTTCGCCCGTGGCGACTGGACCGGCATCGGATGAAACGCCGCTCCGCCGCCGAACTGGGAGACGGGCCATGGGGTCTGCTCGTTCACGCCGCAGAACTCACACCGAACGTTCGAGCCGGGATTGGCCGCCGCGAGGCTCGCGCCGCAGTTCTTGCAAATGCGCATGGCCGAAGCTTAGCGAATTTGCCGTCGCGTTTGGCGAACGACAACAACTGAGAGGATTGGCTTCGCCGGCTCCACCTCAGACACCGACGAGGCGCATCTGTCGCTTGGTCGAAGGCGTGAACGGGATCGCGTATTTGCCCGAAAAACAGGCGTGGCAATAGCTGTTCGCATCTCCGCCGGCTGCCGCGAGCATACCCTCGAGCGACAGATAGCCGATCGTGTCCGCCGTCACGTAGCGACCGATCTCTTCCATCGTGTGGCTCGACGCGATGAGCTCGCGACGCGTCGGGGTATCGATGCCGTAGTAGCAAGGCCACTGCGTGGGCGGGCTCGAGATCCTCAAGTGGACCTCTTTGGCGCCCGCGTCGCGCACCATCTTGACGATCTTGCGCGAGGTGGTGCCCCGGACGATCGAGTCGTCGACGACGACCACGCGTCGTCCTCTGATCGCCGGCTCGACGGGGTTGAGCTTGAGGCGAACGCCGAAGTGTCGAATCGACTGCTGCGGCTCGATGAACGTGCGGCCGACGTAGTGAGAGCGAATCAACCCCATTTCGAAGGGGATATTGAGAGCGCGCGCGTAGCCAATCGCGGAGGGGACTCCAGAGTCCGGCACGGGGATGACGACGTCCGCGTCGATCGCGTGTTCCTTGGCGAGCGTCTCACCGAGTCGCTTGCGCACCTCATACACGCTGGAGCCGCCGAGCGCGGAGTCCGGACGGGCGAAGTACACGTACTCGAAGATGCACGCCTGCCTCTGCGCCGTCTCGGGGATGCGAATGGATCGCATGCCCGCCGCGTCGATGACGATGATCTCGCCAGGCTCGACGTCTCGCACGTACTCGGCGCCGATCAGATCGAAGCTCGTCGGCTCGCTCGCGAGCACGTGTGCGTCTCGGTTGCCCGGCAGGATGCCGAGACAGAGCGGGCGGATGCCGCGCGGATCTCGCACCGCGACGATCGTGTCCTCGGTGAGAAATAGCAGTGAATAGGCGCCCTTCACGTGCGAGAGCGCGTCCACGATGCGGTCCTCGATCGCGACCTCCTGGCTCATCGCCACCAAGTGGACGAGCACCTCGGTGTCGCTCGATGACTGGAAGATCGAGCCTCGCGCCTCGAGCGTGTCGCGAACCTCATCGGCGTTCGTGAGGTTGCCGTTGTGGCAGACCGCGAGCGAGCCACGCGCGTAGTCCACGGCGAACGGCTGCGCGTTCTTCAGGTGACTGCCGCCTGCCGTCGAGTAGCGCACATGCCCGATCGCGACGCGGCCGGGGAGCTTGCTGATCGCGTCTTCGGTGAAGACGTCTTGCACGAGCCCCATCGCGCGGTGCGCGTAGAGCCCCTCGCCGTCGCTCGTCACGATTCCGGCCGATTCTTGCCCCCGATGCTGCAGGGCGTGCAGGCCGAGGTAGGTGAGGTTCGCGGCCTCCGCGTGACCGAAGATGCCGAACACTCCGCACTCGTCGTGGAAGTGATCATCGTCCGCGATCGGGCGTCTCGTCGCTTGCGCGTGCGGATCGAGGAGGGTCAAACGGCGCATGATTTCGGCCTCTGCGCCAAAAAGGCGGCGCTATAGTCAGCGCCTACGTAGCACGCTTTCCACTGCGATGGACGCGACGCCGACGAGCACGCCGACCGAAAGCGCGGTGACCTCTCCAGAGAAGGCCGAGCCACAGCACGCGCCGTGCGCCTGTTGCGAGTAGCCAGGGCATGCGATCGCGATCGCGGGCAGGAGTGTGACCGACAAGAACGTGGCGACGCGGGTGAGCGACTGCATCTGCTTAGTCTGCCCTTTGCCGCGCACATTGCAAGCCTCGCCGGTTTCGTATCCGATGAAGGCGTGTCGTTCCTCGGAGCTGGCGGCCGCCGCGCTCTGATGGCTCGCGTGTCGCTCGAGGGCAGCGAGGATGCGCCCGCGCTCGTCGTCTGAACCCATGGGTCCGGTGACGCGACTACGAGCGTGCCATTCTCTTGGACGTTGCATGTTCCAGCGTCCGAACCAACTCCGCCGCCTCCGCCACTGCACGCAGCGAAGACGAGAGACAAAGCACAAACCGAAGCGCGACGATTCGAGATCATCAAGGGAACCTCCTTGAGGGGAGCCCACCTAAGCGCCCGCGGTGCCAACAAGATCGTGGCGGATTTTAGCCTCGAACGCGACGTCGATGGGGGCGGTTGCACACGAAGCGCAACGCGCACGTGCGCTTCATGCGCATCAGCGCTCTTGGTACGTCGCGACGATCTCGAGCTTGTAGCGCGAGTGTGTGTGCGTCGCGTCCGCGAGCGCGACCGACGCGAGCGACTTCTTCACGCCCGCAGCGCACGCCGTGATGGCCTTCTGGCTCTTGAGCGTGCGGCCCTCGTGCGGGAGGGTGAGCATCACGGGCTGCTTCTTGCGCTGAAAGCTCGCGTCGAGATCGTACAAAATCGAGCCGCCGCCAGCTCCGGTCGGAACGCACGACGCGTTGTCGGCGATCGCTTGCGCGAACGCGCGCTCGAGCGCGGGCAGGTGATCGCAGTCCTTCGCCGCCGTCTTCTTCGCGCCGGGATCGTGGCACTCGATCACTTGTGGCGAGGAGAGCACGACGCCCTGCGGGACCGTCACGCTGGAGTCGGCAGGGGCCGGCACCGTGTTCTCGATCGCCATCGCGGGCGCGCCGTCGATCTCGACGGTCGACGCCATCGACGCGTCCATGTCCTTGCCACGGGCGAGATCGCGCTCGGTGATCGCGACTGGGCGCTGGCACAAGTAGAGCGGGATGGTGACGAGCATCAGGATCAAGAGCAACACGACCAAGAGCTGGAAACGCCCAGCGCCTTCGGGGCCCGCGTCCGCGCCCGGACGAGAGGCGAGCGGCCGCGGCTCGCTCGGCGGGTGCGAGGGCTCTTTCTGCCCCGACTGGGGTCCGTTGGGTTCGGCCACGACGAGACTACTTACTGCGTGTCGACCAACGAGCGAACGGTCGCACGCGATTCGCAGCGCGCGATCGACGCGACGAGATCCAGACCGTCCGGCAGCGTGCCCTGCACTTGGCCGACGATCTGCTCGACCAAATTGCGCGCCTCTTGCGGTCCCGGGCCCACCATCGCGGTCGCAAAGCGGAGCGGACCCGTGTGGCCTGCAGTCACGGCGATGAGCGACAAGAGCAGCATGTCCGTGAGCTCGACCACGCGAGACGCGGCGCGCCGCAGCGCGAGCATCTCGAGGATCGTCGGTCGATCGGAGACGAGGCGGTTCGGCCCACGAATCTCGTAGCGCGCGATCGAGAGCGGCGCGTCTACCCACTCGGCGAACGCGGCCTCTTCATCGAGCGCCTTCAAGAGCTCTTCGCGCTTGAACAAGCCGGTGAGTCCGTCGCGCTTGGCCAAGTACGCCTTCGCGCGCTTCTGACCTGGGCTGTCGCGCTGGAACGTGACGAGTTTGAAGCGCAGCTCTCCGAACTGAACCTCGCCGCCGTGCATCACGGTGATGGTCTTCTTGCGCTCGTAGGTGTGGTCGGCGTACGTGCCGTTGGTGGAGCCGAGGTCCTCGAGGGTCCACGTGCCGGCTTGGCAACGCAGGCGTACGTGCTGCCCGCTCACGGTGGCCTCGGGGACGACGACCTCGTTGTCGGCGCGGCGTCCGAGCGTGAAGTCCGCCTTGTCCAAGCTCACGAGCTCGCCGACGAACTCGGGTGCGTTGGTCGCGTACGTCGCGAGTAGCGATTGCACGCCGGGCGTGAACGCGGCTTGCGGGTTTCGTCCCGGCGGAGGGCCTGGGTCCAGTCGCTCACGCGGCAATTGGATCGGGTTGGTGGTGAGCGTGACCGGGTTGAAGAACCGCAGATGGCGCGCCGGCAGTCGTTGCGCGGGATCGTCCGCGAGGCAGCGAAAGATCTGCTTGATCTCGTCGGTCGACAAGCCCGCGGGCACGTCGAACATGATCTGCGCCTTCATCGGCTTTGCGCGCGGCTTGTAGCCGGGCTCGGGCACGCGGCAGGTCCACATCTCCCAGAGCGTGAGGCCAAGCGCGTAGACGTCGTCCTCCGGCGATGCACCGCCGGATCGAATGCGCTCGGGCGCCATGTAGTTCGGAGTGCCGCCGTCTGGAGGCGCACCGGGCCTTCGTGCGCTCACACGTGCGCGCTCTTTGGCGAAGCCGAAGTCGAGGACGACGGCCTTGCCGGGAGTGCCATCCGTGTTGGTGGTGACCATCACGTTGCCCGGCTTCAGATCGCCGTGCACGAGGCTCGCCGCGTGAATCGCCGCGACGCCGCTCGCGATCTCGCTCGCGAGCCTGCGGAACTCGTCCGAAGTGTAGCCGCCTTGGGCCTTTTTGCGACGAATGTGCGTGTGTAGCGTCTGCCCCGTGATGTGCTCCATCACGAGAATGGGTCCGTATTTCGAGGGCGCGAGATCGTGCACGCGGCACACGTTGGGGTGGCTCACGCTTCGGGCATGCAGCAGCTCTTGGCGAAGTGCCTCATCGTCGCCCGGCATGCGGGACTCTTCGCGAACCACCTTGAGCGCGACCGCCTGCTGCGTCGAGCGGTCATAAGCGAGAAATACCTCACCCATCCCGCCCTTGCCGAGGCTCTGACGGATCTCGTAGCGATCGTTGATGACCGTACCCGGCGCTATCGGGGTCGAGCTGCGGGTGGCTTCGGACATTGGCGAGGACAGCTTTCGATGGATCCCAGCGCCGTTGGGCAGCCGGCGTCGACGCCTTAGCGTCACCCATTCGCGCCCCCGTTGCAAGAGGAGAGCCGTAGGGAAGGTTCGGTATCCGGGCTGCCTGAGTCTTGTCTTTCCGTAAACGTGCCCGTGCCCGAAGGCCGCAACATCGAGCACGCGCCGCTCGATGGAAAATGGCGCGAGCAAATTTCGCCGACCCCAGAACTCCGATCGGGCACGTGCACGGATGGGTACGTTTACTGGGCTGCTAGGACACGCTTGCGTGGCGAAGTTGGCCCGCTCGTATGCGCACTAGTTACGATTCGATCCAATGCCGCTCTCGCAGATATTGCGAGAACTCCTCACGTTGGCTGAACGCGTCGGGCTCGATGTCCGCTTCGACGCGATGGACCCCCGTGCGAGCTCTCGTGGAGGTACATGTATTTTACACGGAAAGCGCGTGGTCGTGATCGACCGCGGCGCTGCGCAGGCCGATCAGATCGGTCTGCTGGTCGCCGCGCTTGCGCAGGTCGACATGACGCCGATGTACGTACCGAAGCTCTTGCGTAAGCTCGCCGTCAATCAAGGCTGAGGCTCAGCCGAGCTCGACCTTGCTCCACATCTCTCGGCGCATCTTCTCTTTGCGGCGGTCGGTGCGGGTGATCACGCGCGCGGCGCTCCACGCTGCGAGCAGCTGCCCCTCTTGTCCAAGCGCGGGGAGCGCGCTCTTTCCGACGACGAACGCGCCGCTCAGCAGCGTGTTGCACGGCTCTGCCGACAACCCCCACTGCGCCGTCGGTTGCACCGCGAGCTGCGGCACCATCGGCTCCGCGTGCAAGCTACCGCCGCCGGCCTGCAGGAGCGCGCGATCGATCGACTCGCGCTTGCCCGAGCGGTAGTCCCATGCGGGCACTCCGTCGTGCGGAGAGTCGATGAGTACGTAGTGGCGCTCGACGAACGGCAAGAAGCGCTCGACCGTGGCGACGACTCGCGCGCGCGCCTGCGGGGCGTCGTCGTCGTCGACCAGCGTCTCGGCGACGAGCAGCTCGTGATCCTTCGGGCAGCCGAGCGGGGTCGTTCGCTGCAGGTGCACGGCGTGCGTGCTGCCTTCGGGCAACAAGAAGCTCTCTTTCGCAAGTGTGCGTGGCACGCCTGCGCTCCGCACGAGGATGGAGACTACGAAGCGCCAGGAGGCCGCGACGACGTTGGGCATCGCGTCCAGCATGCGGCGCGAGGGAGAGAACGACGTCGCCAGATCGAGCACCTCGCGCGTGGTGCGATCGGTCACGATGAACTGCGCGCCGGTCGGCGCATCTTCGCCCGGTGTGGTCACGCCCGTCACCTTGCCAGAGCGCGTGACGATGGAGTCCGCGCGCCCGTGCGTGAGGACCTCGCCGCCGTGCGCACGTATGCGGTCCTTGAAGAACTCGACCAGCTCGTCCTCGCCGCGCGCGAGCGACACCAGCCCGCGCGTCCACGCCCCGTGCAGCCGCGCGAGCGCGAGCGGCGGGATCGGCCCCGCGAGATCGGTCGCGAACCGCGCCGTGACTTGCACGATCTCGCGAAACGGGTGGGAGCGTGGAAACTCCCCGAGCCAATCGAACGACGGCTCGTCCAGGCGCGGCAACGCCGACAGCACCGCGCCCGTCTCTCGCCGCTCCCAGAAGCCGGACGGTGACCAGTTGACGTCGCGCTCGAAGGTCCCGTCGGCGGCCGCGTTCACGCGTGCGAGTTCGCTGTAGAGCTCGTCCACGATGCGGCGCACCTCGGGAAACTCACGATCGATCTCGCGCGAGAACAGTGTCGTATCCGGAGGAAGCTCCAATCGTCGGTTCGGCAGCAGCGCATGGAGCATTGGGTCCTGCGCGTGCATTCGCCTGCGAAACGTCTGCGACTGCGCGAGCTCGACGAGCACGCGGCCGAACGCAGGAGACGCCGCGGCGAGCAGCGTGAAGCTCCGGCGCGCGAGCGGCAGTCCCTGATGCGTGTAGACCGCAGGTTTATCACCCTGACCGAGCACGAGCACGCGCCACGACCGCCTCGCGAGCAACGCCGCACAAGCGAGCGCCCCGATGCCGGTCCCGAGGACCGCAACGTCGTAGTGCTTGGCCATCGACTCTCAGTCCTTCTCTTCTGTGTCTTCCTTCGTCTCGCCCTGATTGACGACCACGAACGAGGGCTGAGGCGCACGCACCAGGGCGGGCTTCTGGGGCGCCGCTCGAGAGGGGGAAGCGTGGCGTTCGAGCTTGATGTTACGGCTGCCGTCCGGCACGCGTGGCGACCGAGCTTCGCGTGTCGCCGACAGCTTCGGCGAGGCGATTTCGAGGCCCTCGTTGAAGAATGTATCTTGCACGGATTGATGGAGCCGCGCGACGACGAACTCGAGCTCGTAGGCGCGATCGGTGAACGCGCGCAGCTCGTAGGCGACGGCCGAGTCGCCGAGAGCGCGCTGCAGCACGAAGGGCTCAGGCGAAGCATTGACGCCATCCACGTGCTTGGCAGCGACCAAGAGCAGCTCGTGCACCTTGCGCCAGGCGATCTCGTACGGCAGCGAGACGGAGACCGAGACCTGCACGCCGCCTTTCTGCGCGTTGGTCGAGTAGTTCGTCACGACTCCGCTTTGCACGATCGAGTTCGGGATGACGATCTCCTCGTCGTGGCTCGTGCGCAGTCGCGTGGAGAACGCGCCGAGGCTCATGATCTCGCCGTCGAGGCCGCCGATCTTCACGCGGTCGCCGACGTGGAATGCGCGCGTGTAGGTGAGCACGAGCCCGCCGAGCAGGTTCGCCGTCGCGCTGGTCGAGCCGAGCGAGACGATGACCGCGATCGCGAGCCCCACACCGAAGAATGCCTTGGACTCGCTGCCGGGCAGGTACGGAACGGCCATCACGAGCGCGATGAGCCACACCGCGATCACCGCGAGACGGCGCGTGGGCGCGACGAGATCCCGCTCGAGCCATGGGAACTCGATGCGTCCCTCTTCCATCGCCGCAGTCAGCAGCGTCAGCGTGCGCGCCGCGAAGCGCCCGAGGATCACGATGACGATCACCATCGCGAAGTTGGGGATGAAATCGACGACCGCGTTGCCGAGGCTCGTGACGGCACGTACGAGCGGCTGCACGACCGCGTCGAAGACTTTGTGAGACTCGTCGAGCGCGTAGGTGACGACGAGCAGCCACCCGTACGCGGTCAGGCCCATCGTCGCGTAGCGAAGCGTGCCGATGCCGGCTTGGATGATGCCGAGGATCGTGTCGAGCGAGATCAGCTCCACCGACACGAGCGACACGCCACGGCCACGCGCCTTGAGTCGGCGGTCGAGCCGCGCGACGAGGCCCATCAGCCAGGGGCCGGTTCGCTTGAGCAACCACCAAGCCGCGACTGTCGCGAACGTCGCGAGGAGGAAGCGCCCGATCCAAACTGCGACGACGGTAGGCTCGATCATGATTTGCGCCCCCGATGCGTTGCCGCTCCGGCGGAGGAGAGAGTGGCCGCCAATGTCGAGGTCATGCTCGGCTGCGGGGCCGGCGCAGCGGGCGGCGTGCCGACGAACGCCGTCTCTACGCCGCTGATGGTCACTCGTGACCGTCCCTTCGAGCTCGGAGACGTCGTCACGCGACCTTCGGCGAGCCACTGCAGCACGCGCGGCAGCAGTTTGTGCTCCTCCACCAAGATGCGTTGGCGCAGCGTCATGTCGTCGTCGGTCTCCAGAACGGGCACGGCCGTCTGCGCGAGGATGGGACCGGTGTCCGTTCCCGCGTCCACGAAGTGCACCGTGCAGCCCGAGATGCGCACGCCGTACTGGAACGCCTGCGACTGCGCATTCATCCCCGGAAACGCGGGCAGAAGCGCGGGGTGGATGTTGAGCACGCGCGTCGGGTACGCATCCAGAAGCACGTTGGTCACGACGCGCATGAACCCGGCGAGCACCACGTACTCCACGTCGTGTCCGACGAGGACCTCCACGCAAGCGGTGTCGAAATCGTGCCGGCTCGAGAAGCGGCGATGATCGATCACGATCCCAGGAATCTTCGCCTTCCGCGCGCGCTCGAGGCCTCCGGCCGATGCGACGTTGGCGATGACGACGGCGACGCTCGCGTGCAGCGAGCCCGCCGCAATGGCGTCGAGGATGGCTTGGAAGTTGGAGCCCTCACCGGAGAGCAACACACCGATCTTCATCATGCTCGCCCCCAAACCACGCGCGACTCGAACTCCGTCTCCGGCGGCACGTCGATCACTTCGCCTAGTTGGATGGGCGACTCCCCGAGGTCGCGCAACACACGCGTAGCGGCTTCGGCGGACTCTTCGGATACGACGAACACGAACCCGACGCCGAGGTTGAACGTGCGCCGCATCTCCACGTCTTCCACGGGACCGCGCGACCTGATCAGCTCGAAGATCGCCGGTATGCGCCACGCGCGAGGATCGATCCGCACGCCGAGCCCATCGGGCAGCACGCGAGGCAAATTGCCAGGGAGGCCTCCGCCGGTGATGTGGCTCATCGCGCGGACGTCCACGCCGCTCACGCTCAACAGCGCCGCCTGCTGGCGTGCGTAGAGGCGCGTGGGCTCGAGCATGACGAGGCCAACGGTGTTGCCTCCGAGCTCGCTCGGTCGCTCTGCGAGATCCGTGAGCACGCGACGCGCGAGTGAGAAGCCGTTCGAGTGAAGTCCGCTCGAGGGCAGACCGAGGACGACATCGCCGGCCGTGACACGCGCGCCGTCGATCAGCTTCTTCGCCGAGACGACGCCGACGGAGAAGCCAGCCAGATCGTACTCGCCGTCGTGGTACATGCCCGGCAGCTCCGCGGTCTCGCCGCCGACGAGCGCGCAGCCGGTCTCTTTGCATGCCCGCGCGATGCCTGAAATCACGGCCTCCGCGACGTCCACGTCGAGCTTGCTCGTGGCGAAGTAGTCGAGGAAAAACAGAGGGCGCGCGCCACACGTGATCACGTCGTTGACGCACATGCCCACGAGATCTTGTCCGATGGTGTCGTGCTTGCCGAGCGCAAACGCGACCTTCAGCTTGGTGCCCACGCCGTCCGTACCGCTCACGAGCACGGGCTCGTCGATGCCCTCGGGGACACGGCAGAGGCTGGCGAAGCCGCCCACTCCCGCCATCACCTCTTTGATGCGCGTCGCCTTCGCGTGAGGCTTGATGCGCTCGACGAGCTCGTCGCCTGCGTCGATGTCCACGCCGGCTTGACGGTAAGTGATCGCCATGGCGTCGGGACGGTAGTCGCCAGGGGCGGAACTGAAAAGCCCACGAAGCCTGTTGACGCGAGACGTTTCGCAGACAATTATTTCGCACACTAAACTTACGAAGCATGAAAGATTCGCACGCTCGAAGAGTTCGAGCCGTGTAGAAAGACCTCCCTTGGCACCCCCTATCGCCCCCGAACTTAAGGCCGACGTCGATCAGACGCTCGAGGCCATCATCTATCTCTATACAGAGGGTCGTCGAATCACCAAGGAGTTCGCCCGACGCGCGAACCTCACGGGACCGCAGCTCACGGTGATCAAGATGCTCGAGCAGATAGGTGATTTGTCGCTCACCGAGCTCTCCGAGAAGATCCGCGCGCAGAACAGCACGGTGACGGGGATCATCGACCGCATGGAGCGCGAGGGCCTCGTGTTGCGCGAGCGCAGCCAAGAAGACCGGCGGGTCGTGCACATCAGGCTCACGCAGAAGGGCGCAGACCTCGCGCGCGACATCCCCGTGGAGCCGATGGAGATCCTGCGCCAAGCGCTCCTCAGCCTCAGCACCAACGAGGCGCGAGACCTCTTGAAGATCGCGACCAAGCTCGCCAAGCGCGTTCGTGTACTCGTCAGTGAATCGGCTAAAAAGGATTGAACAACATGGCATTCGTACGCGACCCGGACCTCTGCGTGATCACCTGCGCCGTCAGCGGCGTACTTGCCAATCGTCAGCAGTGCCCTGGAATCCCCTATACGCCAGTGGAGATCGCCGAGGAGTGCAAGCGCGCGTACGACGCCGGTGCTTCCGTGGTGCACATCCACGCCAGAAATGACGACGGCTCTCCCACGTTCAATCCCAAGACGTTCGCCGCGATCAAGGCGGAGACGCGCAAGCGCTGCCCGATCATCCTCAACTTCTCCACGGGCACCATCCTCGAGGACGTGAGCGAGCAGTGCACCTACATCCGAGAGAGCAAACCCGAGATCGCCGCGCTCAACATGGGCACGATGAACTACTCGAAGTACTCCTCCAGTCGTAAGGCGTTCGTCTTCGACATGGTATTTCCGAATACGTACGAGAAGATCATCAAAATGCTCTCGGCGATGAACGAGAGCGGCGTCAAGCCGGAGCTCGAGTGCTTCGACACGGGTCACACGCACGGCATCTGGCCGCTGCTCGACATGGGCGTCTTGAAGGCGCCGCTTCAGTTCTCGTTCATCGTCAACGTCCTCGGCGGCATCCCGCCGATGATCGAGAGCCTGCAGCTCCAGACGAAGATCATGCCGCCCGGCAGCGAGTGGGAGGTCATCGGCATCAGCAAGTGCCAGTGGCGCATGCTCGCGGGCGCGCTCGTGCTCGGCGGCAACATCCGCGTTGGCCTAGAGGACAATCTGTATTTGCCGAGCGGCGAGATGGCCAAGTCGAACGCGGACGTGGTCGAGGTGGCCGCGCGCATGGTCCGTGATGTGGGACGCAAGGTCGCTACAGTCGAACAGGCGCGCCAGATCTTGTCGCTGAATCAGTTCAAGTCGACATGACGACGTACTCGAAGATCAAGACGGCCGTCGACGGGCCGGCTTATCGCATTACGCTCTTCAACCCCGAGCGGCGTAATGCGATTGGGCCGATGATGGTCAACGAGCTCTTGTACGCGCTGGAAGAGGCCCACAAGGCGGACGGCGTACGCGCCATCGTGATTACCGGAGAGGGGAAGGCCTTCTGCGCGGGCGGTGACTTTCAGCAGTTGTCGTCGCCGTTGGCGAACGACAGCGCTGGGTCGAGGGCTTCGCCTCTTCAAGTGACAGCCGGGCCGGACGCAAGTCAGCTGGCGTACAAAGGGGACTATGCCGATTTACTCTCGGCGATGACCAAGACTGAATTACCGATTATCGCCCGTGTGAACGGCCCCGCAATGGGCGGCGGTCTCGGGCTGGTTGCCGCGAGCACGTTCGCGATCGGTCAGGCCGACGCCACGCTCGGCACGCCCGAGATCAACGTCGGGCTGTTTCCGATGATGATCATGGCGGTGCTCACACGGGTGGTGCCGCGACGCAAGCTGATGGAGATGATGCTCCTCGGGGAGAAGATGACGGCGGCCGAGGCGCTAGACGCCGGACTCTTGAGCGCGGTCGTGCTCGCAGAAGGCCTCGACGCGGCGGTGGAAGAGCTCGTGAAGAAGATCGCGAGCAAGAGCCCGATCACTACGAAATTAGGCCTGCGCGCCTTCGCCGAACAAGACGACATGGACCTCGCAACTGCGCTGCCACACTTGCGCGGCAAGCTCGGCGAGGTACTCGGCACGGACGACGCGAGCGAAGGGTTGACGGCATTTCTCCAGAAGCGCCAGCCTCGATGGACTGGCAAATAGGCGATTAGCAACGATCGGATAATCGATTATGGCGACGATGCGTGAAATGGTGGCGGACCTCGAGAAACGTATCCTCGAGATCCGCAAGATGGGCGGGCCAGACAAAGTCGAGAAGCAACACTCGCGCGGCAAGCTCACCGCCCGCGAGCGCATGGCGCAATTCTTCGATGGCGGTGTCTACTTCGAAGTCGGTGCGCACGGCACGCAAATGGGTTTGGCTGCGGGCCCCGACGGCAAGGACAAGCCGGCCGCGGACGCCGTCGTCACCGGCTTCGGCAAGGTGGACGGGCGAATGGTGTGCTGCGCCGCGTATGACTTCACGGTCAAGGGCGGAAGCATCGGCTACACGGGTGAAGAGAAGGTCACGCGTCTACGTCAGATGAGCCTCCGCGGTCGCTGGCCGATCGTGTGGTTCATCGACTCGGGCGGCGCGCGCATCGATCCCGGCTCGAGCCACCCGGACATGATCTCCGTGTTCGCGGGCAGCGGTCACCTGTTCCGCGAGCAAGTGCACATGAGCGGAGTCGTGCCGCAGGTCGCCGCGATGGTGGGCCCGGGAGCGGCAGGAACGGCCTACATTCCAGGCCTCGCGGACTACGTACCGATGGTGAAGAACATCGGCACGCTCGCGCTCGGTGGGCCGGCTCTCGTCAAGGCGATGACCGGACAAGACATCAGCGAGCAAGAGCTCGGCGGCTCCAAGACGCATAGTGAAGTATCGGGAGTCGGCGACGGCGAGTTCGAGAACGACGCGGCGTGCATCGCGGCCGTGAAGAAGTACCTCTCGTTCTTCCCGTCTAGCTGTGAAGAGCAGCCGCCCGTGCTGCCGGTCACCGACGCGATCGATCGCCGCGACGAGGCGCTCTTGGACCTCATCCCCGAGTCCACGCGCAAGCCGTACGACATGTACAAGCTCATCAAGACGATCGTCGACCACGGCGACATCCTGGACATCAAGCCGAGATTCGCGCGCACGGTGATCACCTGTTTCGCTCGCATCGGCGGGCGGAGCGTCGGGATCGTTGCCAATCAGCCAATGCACCTCGGCGGCATCCTGGACATCGACTCCTCCGACAAGGCCGCGCGCTTCATCCAAATATGCGACGCGTTCAATATCCCATTAGTGTTCCTGCAAGACGTACCCGGTTTCATGATCGGCTCGAAGGTGGAGCACGCGGGCATCATCCGCCACGGCGCGAAATTGCTCCACGTGATGAGCGCGGCGACGGTGCCCAAGATCACGGTCGTCATCCGAAAGGCCTACGGTGCAGGCTATTACGTGATGTGCGGCCGCGCATACGAGCCCGACTTGATCGTGAGCTGGCCGAGCGGCGAGATCAGCGTGATGGGCGCCGAGGGCATGGTCGGCATCGCGGCGCGCAAGCTCTTTGGCCCGGGCGAGCCTCCACCCGAGATGAAGAAAATGATCACCGAACAGATCCAAAAGCACATCGACATCTACAAGGTCGCCGGGTGGGGACTCATCGACGACGTCATCGATCCGCGCGACACGCGAAAAGTCGTCGCATGGGGCCTAGAGCTAGCGCGCAAAAAAGTAGTCGAGCGCCCTCATCGCAAACGAGGAGTAATTCCCGTCTAGGAAACGATGAGCACAAACGCCGAGCAACGAGGAGCGCAAACGCCGAGCAACGAGGAGCGCAAACGCCG
>ENA-OFCD01000347-OFCD01000347.1-metagenomes-genome-assembly--contig:-NODE-347-length-31330-cov-4.051607_pt1 | contig 31330 bp, 32 predicted proteins | sample MGYA00153392_OFCD01 | MGnify analysis MGYA00153392
TCTTCGAGCGGATCCAGACGTTCGTGAAGTGGTCGGACATTCGCATGCTGCTCGTGAAGGCGACGCTGTTCGGCATGGTCGTCAGCACCATCTGCTGCAAAAAAGGCTTCTACGCCTCCGGGGGCGCGCGCGGTGTGGGCGAGGCCACCGCCAAAGCCGTCGTCTCCAGCATCGTTGCCATCTTCGCGGCCGATTACATCGTGACGACTCTCCTCACTGAGATGTGACTAACTCTCCCGCTGCACGCGGGGTGGTTGGGGCACTTGCTTGTTTGGGAGAGCCAATGGCGGCCGGAACTCTCGGCGGAGGGTGCGGCGCTTTCTTTTTCGGGGCCCGCCAAGCTCGCAGCAAGCGATTGAAGCCCACGCCTAAAAGCAAAACCTCGGGCCCCGAAACATAAAGTGCCGTGCCCTCCGCCGAGCCACGACCTCCCAGCAAAGCAAGTGCCCCAACCGCCCCGCGCGCAGCGCGAACTAACGATTAGCGATAATGCCTATTTGGCGGGCAACACGACATTGTTGAGCGTCGCGACATTGGCCCCCGCAGGGTACCCATAACTCACCCACCTACTGAACTTGGGGTTGTCCTCTTCGTCGGGCTGCCAAGTCATGGGATTGCCCCAACCCCATACCGTCACCCCAAACCGGCCTTTTCCGGCGCCGCCGTCGAACGGCAAGTCGCTCGAGATGACGTGGACACCATTGTTGCAGCTGCCCACTCCCTGAAAATTGCCAGTCGAGAGGTCCACGCGCGTGAACTGATATTGCCCCGCGGCGTCGATACTCTTCCAATTGCCAAGTAGGCCGGCGCAGTCGAGCGTCACATCGGGGTACACGCCTTGGTCCTTCGCACGCACGATGACGAGGTTCGTCTCTGGATAGGTGGGGTCTGTGAAGAACGTGTAGCGCGGCAGGTATTGCGCGGGAGAGATGACGTTGACGAACTCGGGGTCGCCCTCGCCGTCGTAAAACTCTCCGCCGGTCATGTAGCTCGCGAAGTAAAATGGGTGACTGGCGTCTTGGCTACGAATGACGAACGGCCCTTGGTTGTTGAACTCGACGAGCTCTCGCGCGTTCACCGTGGTCGGCACGCCCGGTTGCGGCGGATCGTAGGTGAGCTGCGTTCCGTCTACCACGCCGACGATGCGCCACGGCACGTACTCTTCGATCTGCTTGTCGCGCGAGCGGTATCGAACGGCGGCGTATTCATGGCCGAGAGCGCGAATCGGCGGGAGCATCTGCTCGGCGCTGTCCGCGCGGATGCGCGAGGTCGGTACGTCCATCAGCGTCGCGCCGCCGATGACCGCGATGGGGTTGTTGCTCTGGATCGCCGAGCCCGTGAGCTCGATTGGCTGGGTGAACTGAAGATACTCACCTTTGTTGAGCGAGTAGCTTCCTGTCACGTTCTGCGGCGTCGCGACCAACCCGCCGCCCGCGAGGATCTGCGTCGTCGGCAGGATGGTCACCACCGTGTTGTCCATCGAAGCAAGGATCGACATCGTGGGGCCGATGCGGTCCCTGACGAAGGTCGACGGGGCCGCATACGCATTCGCGGCGACGTAGTTGGTGTCCCATACGTTCGTCGGAAACAACAAAGTAGCGCCGGTGACGCGCGCGCGCCCGGCTCCATATGGCAACATCTGATAGGCAACTACCGGAACGTTCGTCTTGATGTGAAACGCCTTGGCTTTGCCTGTTCCGTGCAGCGCGGCGTCTCCGACGATCGCGGGGACTACGCCGTTCGGACAGCTCGCGAGGCGCCGCGGCGACATCGGATCAGGGTCTTGGAGCGCCGCCGGATCGCGCGACAAGAACATGATGGCGACTTGGTCTTTCGGCAGCCCCGCGACGGAGTTGAACGGCTGATACGTGGTCTGTGTCCCGAAGCCGGCCGGGATGCGCGTGAACTGCGAGACCGGCAACACCTGACCGCCGAGGTCGACTTCGATCTTCGCGGCCTCTCCCGTGCTCCACTGATTGACGATGAAGACCGCGTAGCAGACGCCCACGGCCTCTGGCGTGAGGTCCATCTCCATCGCGTAGAACTCGCAGCCGTTCGAGGTGTCTTGCCCGAGCGTGTCGACACACGGATTCACACACTTGCCCATCGAGCACTGCTCGATCGAGCTGCACTGAATGCTCCTCTGACCGCACTGCCAGACGAAGCCGAGGTCCGACGGATCGCAGTAAGCGCTGGCGTCGCCGCAGTCGTTCGTCACGTCCAGGCGACCGCCCTCGAAGAGCGGCCCATCCGGGCCGATCGGCCCGTCCCTCGTGCCGTCGGGGCGCGCGTCGGCGACCACGTCATCGGGGACGAGCAGACCCGTGCGAGACCCGCACGCGAGGGCCATACCGGCAACGACGAGCGAGGCTCCAACCAAGCGAAGAAAGAGGGCCACGCGCATGCGCGCATCGTACGCCGCACGTGGAAATTGCGCCAACACCCGACCGGAAACGCTCCTAGCTCAGGGCGAGCATGCGATCGATCGGCACGCGTGCGCGGAGGAGGAGATCGGCGCGCATCTCGAGGCGGGGAGAGAGATCGCGAAGAGAGGTGTAGACCTTCTCGATCGTGTTTTTCCTCATGTGCGGGCACTCGTTGCACGCACAGTTCGCCTCCGGCGGCGCGGGGATGAACGTCTTTTCGGGGGCGCCCTTCTGCATCTGATGGAGGATGCCCGCCTCGGTCGCGACGATGAACTCTTTCTTCGAGCTAGCAAGCGCATACTTCAATATCCCGGTGGTCGACCCGATGTAGTCGGCCATCGAGAGCAAACCGTCTTCGCACTCCGGATGCGCGAGGATCTCCGCGTCCGGGTGGCGCGTCTTGAGAGCGATGAGCTTCCGCTCGCTGAACGTCTCGTGGACGATGCAGCTGCCCTGCCAAAGGATCATCTCACGGCCGATCTTCTTCACCAGCCATCGACCGAGGTTCTTGTCGGGGGCGAAGAGGATCGTCTTGCCCTCCGGAATCCCGCGAACGATCTTCTCGGCGTTGGAAGACGTCACGATGTAGTCGCTCTCGGCCTTCACTTCAGCCGAGCAATTGATGTAAGATACAACTACGCTTCCCGGGTATTTGGCCTTCCACGCGATGAAGCGGTCCGCGGGGCATCCGTCCGCGAGCGAGCAGCCGGCGTCGAGATCCGGCAGTACGACGACGCGGTTCGGGTTGAGGATCTTCGCGGTCTCGGCCATGAAGTGCACGCCCGCGAAGCAGATCACGTCCGCCTGCGTCTTAGCCGCGGCCTGCGCGAGCTGGAGTGAGTCGCCGATGACGTCCGCGATGTCCTGGATGTCGCTCTCTTGATAGTAGTGCGCCAGAACGATGGCGTTCTTCTCTCTCTTGAGTCGCGTGATCTCGGCTTCGTAGTCCATGCTGCAATCGTAGGACGCGAGAGCGCGCGGGGCCAGAGTCGCGTATGCTCCGCGCATGCTGATCGTCATCGCGCTCGTCGCCGTCGTCGCCGCGTACTTCTTCATGCGGTGGAGGCAGAAGGCCCAGTTCGACGCCTCGATCGACTCTTCGCCGGTAATCCTCGAGTGGCTCGTGCCGACGCTCGCGACGACGCTCGCCCCCCAGGTCGGAGACGCGTCCGGCATCGAGAAGGCGCTGCGCGGCGACGCCGATCCGGACGTGGTCTCCTCGATCGAAGAGCACGTGCGCTCGATCGATCTCGAGTTCATCAAGGACGCTCACACGGGCGCGTTCGACGTCGTAGTGCACGTACGCTTCGAGCACGGCGACGAGGTGACGGCGCGCAAGAGTCTCACCGCAACGGAGCTACCCGCCAGCGTTCGGGAGGACTTCGCGCGCAAGGCGGTTTCGCGCGAGTTTCGCAAGTTCGCGATGCCTTGGTCGCGCGCCAAAGGCCAGAGCGCGTTCGAGCGCTAGTACCTCGAAGACGGTCCCGGGGGCTCCGGCCCCTTCGCCCCCACAATCGGCTCCCGCCGATTCTCTAGTATCCCGACCCGCCTGCATCCGACCGGTCCATTCCTCTGTGGCCGGGCACTAGGTCTTGGGCGGACGTGCGAGGAGCTTCGTGGAGATGTGCTCGCCCAACGCTTGCGCCATCAAACGCTCGACGAAGTCGTCCACGGCCTGACGCTCGTCGTCGCTGTTGAATAGAAAGCGAATGCCCATGCCCGGCGGCTTGTCGGTCTTCTCGTTGGCGTCGGCCTCGAGCGTGACCCACATCACCTCGCCCTTGAGTTTGAGCTGGTTCTCTTTGCCAGGGAACGAGAGCACGAAGACGAAGTCGGTGCCGACGTCGAGCGGCTTGGTCGTCCGGATGAACGTGCCGCCCTTGGAGATGTTCTTGGTGTAGTCCGCGAAGAAGGTGTTGATGCGTTTGTAGTCGACACGGAGCGTGATGGCGGCGCGATCCAACTCGCGCTTCTCGTCCCACCGCTCGTCGTCGGTCTTGTCGTGTTCGTTCACCAAGTCCGTCATCTTCGTGGGAAACTAGCACCTTTGGCTTCCGCTGGCCCAACTCCAAGCAAACTCGCCTGAAGCGAGACTCTTGGACAGAACCCTATCGATCGTGCCTTCGGCACCATCAATCCTGGCTTATGTTGACGAGCTGATGGTGATCTCGAAGCTGGCCGATCTGCGACAACGATTGCGCGAGGCTCCGCGGAGGGTCCGCGCGACGACCCACGTGGCGCTCACGAGCGGCTTGCTCTGGGAGCTGCAGGCGCCAGGCATTCGCGAGGTCATCAAGGTTCTCGGGCGCGCGCACCAGAACCCCTCGGCGGTCTACCAAATCCACGCGGGCAACTCGCCGAACAAACCGGCGGTGATCTGGCGGGACCAGACGATCAGTTGGTTCGAGCTCAATCGGCAGATCGACTTACTCGCGTACGGACTCGTCGCGCGCGGCCTCAGGCGCAACGAGAGCGTGCTCTCGATGATGCGCAACCGCCCCGAGCACATCGTCGTGCAGAGCGCCGTGGCGCGCGCGAGCGGCGCGGCCGTCGCGGTGTCGTGGAGGTCCACGCCAACGGAGCTCGCGTACCTCGCACAGAACTGCGCGGCGCGCTTCATCGTGTTCGAGCACGATCTCTGGCCGGTCGTCGAACCCGCCGCCAAACAGCTCGGACTCGATCGCGAGCGACTGATCGCGGTCGGCGGTGACGTACCGGGGACGACGCGGCTGGAGAACGCTTACGGCAGGCCGGTCACGCTCGCCGTAGACGACGAAGCCGCGGCCGTCGTCACATACACCTCCGGCACGACGGGCAAGCCGAAGGGTGCAGTGCGCAAGTTCCCCCGCGAGATGTTGGTCGCCGCGCTCGAGTTCATCGCGCAGACGCCGATGCGCTCGGACGACGTCCACCTCGTCGTCTGCCCGCTCTACCACATGACCGCTTACGGATTTTTGACGATGAGCCACTTGCTCGGAGCGACCGCGGTCATCCTCGATGACTTCAAGCCCGAGACGTTCTTGCGCGGTGTCGAGCAGCACCGCGCGACCTCGACGGCGCTCGTGCCCACCATGCTTCACCGGCTCACTGCGCTCCCGAAGGAGGAGCGCGACAAATTCCGCTCGCGCTCGCTTCGGCTCATTTTCTGCGGCGGCGCAGCGCTCACGGGACAACTCGCGGTCGATGCGATGAATGCCTTCGGAGATATCGTCTACAATTTTTATGGCGCGACCGAGACGGGGCTCGTCACGCTCGCCAAGCCGGCCGATCTGCGCGACGCACCCGGCACGATCGGCAAGCCCCTCCCCCACAACGACATTCGCCTGATCGGTGAGGACAAGACCGACGTGGCTCCGGGCGCCGTTGGCGAGCTCTACGTGAAGAGCGCTCAGCTCGTGGTCGGCTACCACGAGAACGACGCCGCGACGAAGGAGAGCATGCTCGCCGGCTACTTCAGCGTCGGCGACCTCGCGCGCGTGGACGCCGCGGGCCGCTACTTCATCGAGGGTCGAAAGCGAGACATGGTCATCACGGGCGGCGTGAACGTGTACCCCGCGGAGGTAGAGGCCACGATCGAAGAGCACCCGTTCGTCTTCGAGGCCGCAGTTGTTGGCGTGGAAGATCCCGAGTGGGGCGAGCGCGTAAAGGCATTCGTCGTCCTCGAGAAGGGCAAAGCCCTCGACGAAGGTGAGCTCAAGGCCTGGCTACGCGAGCGCCTCGCCACGCCGAAGGTGCCGCGTGAGTACGTCTTTATCGACTCGCTTCCGAGGAACCCTACGGGCAAGGTGCTCAAGCGCGAGCTGGCTAATCGCTAGTTGCGCGCTGCGCGCGGCTAAATATGGGCGCCTGCTGCTGGCAGGCTCGGCGGACTGTGATGGCTTGTTGATGGGGTCTTGCACGGACGCGCAGCACTTTTTCTTTCTGGCCTGCGCAGCGCAGACCAGAAAAAAAAGCGCCGCGCGCTCCGGCAGTTTTGGCTTCTGCCTCGGGCGGTCCGCCGAAGAGGGTCCGCAGGCGGCTGGGGGGGAAGAGGCCCTCCCTATTCCCCTTTCGCCGCTCGCGGCCGAATCGACCGGCGAGCGTGCGGGTGACACGACACCGGGGCTTTAGTGTCGGCCGGTTCATGATCGTTGAGCCGTTGCATGGCTCAAGTGCGCGTCGCAGAGCTACAACCTCCCCAGAGCGGGTGCCCCTCCTCACCCCGCGTGCAGCGGGCCAAGCGGAGTTGGGCACCCACCGGCCATAGCGGCTAGTCTAAGGACGTGATCTCACCGGGCGCAGTGCTGCGTGACAAATACATCGTCTCCGCGTCGATAGGACGAGGCGGAATGGGCGAGGTGTTCGCGGCCGAGCGCACGGCCGATGGGCTGCACGTCGCGATCAAGGTCGTGAGCCGCAGTGTGGTGGATGACACACTCATGGCGAGGCTCGAGCGCGAGGCGATCGCCGCGCGTCGCATCAAGAGCGAGTTCGTCCCCGAGGTGTACGACGTCGATCGCACCGAGGAGGGCGAGCTCTTCTTGGTGATGCGGCTCTTGTGGGGCGTCTCGCTCTCTCAGCGCCTGCGCGAACGAGGAGGAGTGCTCGGCTGGGACGAAGTTCGTCCGCTCGTGGACGACGTCCTCTGTGGCCTGATCGACGCGCACGCCGCGGGCGTCGTGCATCGCGACCTCAAGCCCGGCAACATTTTTATCGAGCGCATCGATGCGCCCACCGTGCCGTCCAACACTCAGCTCTCGACCGAGACCGTGTTGGATCGCGAGCGCGCGCGTGTGCTCGACTTCGGCGTATGCAAGCTCGACGCGAGCGACACGGAGAAGCTGACGGTGACCGGCGAGACAGTCGGCACCGTCTCTTACATGGCCCCCGAGCAGATCCGCGGCCAAGAGGTCGACGGTCGCGCGGATCTCTACGCGCTCGCGACGCTCGTGTTCGAGCTCCTCTGCGGCAGGCTCCCGTTCAACTCCGACATGCAAATGGCGTTACTCGCCGAGAAGCTCGAGAGCAGACCTCGCCGCCTACGTGAGTGCGTACGCGTGGCGGTTCCCTCGGGCCTCGACGCGCTGCTCGACAAGGCGCTCTCGCGCAAGCCCAACGATCGCTATGCCAGCGCAGAGCAGATGCGTGCGTCATGGCGGGCGTTGGGCCCCGCGGTCGCACCGGTAGGGGCGTCGCTCCCGGTGGTGACGCAAGGCGGAGTGAACTACTCCACCGAGACGGGCGTGACCGCAGGCGTCTCGCGCCCCGCCGCGCTCAGCTCTCGCGTCGGCCTCGCCATCGCAGCGGGAGCGGTGGTGGCGGGAGCCCTCGCCCTCGCCTTCACGCTGCGGCACCGCACGCCCACCGAAGCGATCTCGAGCACACCGATCTCGACGCCGTCGTCTGTCGCGCCGCCCGTTGCTCCGCCGACTCATTCGGTCGCGCTATCCGTGGTGGAGCTCGGCGACGCGCCCGCCGACGCAGGCAAACCTCACAAGCCGCCTAACTTGCACAGGCCTCCGTTCGTCAGCAAGCCCGCCGCGAGCGCGAGCACGCAAGGGCAGCACATCACGACCATTCCGCGCTATTGAGCATCGGGGCCCCGCCCTTAGCCGATGCGCCTCCGCTCCCCGCTCAACGCTCTCTGCGCGTGCGTGACCTTCGCGCTCGCTGTCACCGCGATCGCACCGAGCGCGCGCGCCGACGCCACAGAGTCCGACACGACTGACGCGAAGGAGGCGTCACGCGCGGCGTTTCGACGTGGCGTTGCGCTGCTCCAAAAGGGCGCGTTTCCCGCTGCGCGCACGGAGTTCGAGGAGGCTTACCGACTCTTCCCTCACCCGAGCATCTTGTTGAACCTCGGGACTACGCGCGCCAAGACTGGCGAGTACGTGCGCGCGGAGGAGGACCTCATGAAGTTCCTCGCGGACGACGGCGGCGCTCCGCCCAACGAGGTGCAAGGCGCACGCGAGACGCTCGCGCAGGTCCGCACGCACCTCGGCACGTTCAAGCTGCGCGTCGACACTCCGGGCGCGCGCGCCATGCTAGATGGCACCACCGGCGTCGCGTTGGCCGGAGGAGAGGCGACGCGCGTGCGAACGACGATCGGATCGCACTCGCTCCACGTCGAGGCCAACGGCTACGGCGGTCGCGAGCTCGCCTTCGACGTCTTCGCCACCGAAGAGCGCGCCGTCGAAGTGCGCTTGCTGCCTGCGGTCGTGCCTCCCACAAGTCAGAGCAACCCTCGCCGCGTGGCGGGTTGGATCACGATCGGCTTCGGCGGGGCGATCGCGGCGTTCGGCATTTTCTCCGGCGTCTATGCGATCGAACGGGCCAACGCCTACAACACGCGCGGCACCGAAGACTTTCAAAACGCCAACGTCAGAACCACCGGCGCGACGTTTCGAACCTTGGCCGACGTGTCGTTCATCACTGCAGCGGCGTGCTTGGGCGTGGGGGTCGCGCTCGTCGTCACCGCGCCGAGGACGACCGTGAGCGCGAACGGCTCTGGAGTCTGGCTCACGCAAACGTTCTGGTGATGCGGCGAATCAGTACACCTTGTACGGGCGCGCTGACGTGAGAGGACGGCCCGTAGGAAGCGGCTTTGGGGGCGTGGTCGTGGTCGCCGTGGCAACGGCCAAGCTGCCCGTCGAGGTGTAGCCCGGCGGGATCTCGAACAGTGAGTCTGGCTCGCTCTTCTTCTCGACGCGGGTAGCTTCCATCTTGCTGATCACGGTGCCCGTCGCGTCGATCGTCTCGGCGCGGAGCGGGAAGCCCGTGGTGCCGACGGCATCCATCCAAGTTCCGCCTCCGAGATCCTTGAGCGGACTGGAGCCAAGGCCGAGGAACGAGAGTCCCGAGCTCACGCACACGACCGTCCGCACGTGCGAGACGGCATCCTGCACTTGCCACTCGTCGCAGGAATACCCCGCGACCGTATCGGTCTTGCCCGTCTTGGTCGCCGTGGGCTTCGTGACAGGCGTGGGCGTCGCCGACGTCGTGGGCAGCGGCATCTCCGTGTACGTCCGCGCAGACGGCGCGAGCCACCACATCTTCTTCTTTCCGCCGTCGATCAAAAATACGAGGTTCAACATCGGCATGCCGGGAAGCTCGATGCGCAGCTTGTCCTTCTTCACGGTGAACAGCATCTTGGCGCTCGAAGACGACGAGAACGAGCCCGTCGTCACCATCTCGATCTCGCCCTCGAAGCCCACCAAACCCGCGAGCGTCTTCAGCAGCCCACCACTCGTTCCTCCGTCGGACGAACCGGACTTGCCTAGCGGGCAAGCAGTGGACACGGCGACGATGGCGCAAAGGACTCCGAGCGTTCTCATCGCGCTTACTGCTAGCATAGGCCCTCGCGCATGGCCGACGCAGAGCGCCCGAGATTCTCGCTGCCGCCGCCGGCCGCTCTCCGCGAAGAGGCGCAACGCGTGGGAGAGCGCGGCAAGCGCAAGGGCCGACCGCGGCGGCGTTTCATGGCCGAACGCGAGCACGCACTGTCGCGCGCGCTCGTGCCGATGGCGGGCGTGGTCGCTGCCACTTCGACCGGCGTCGCGTTGCTCGACGTCGCTACGTCTTCGTTCCCGCCTTCCGCGACGGCCGTTGCCATCGAGGTCGCGCTCGCCGTCGGCTTGGCGATTGTGGCGGCGCTCGCGCACGTGCTTCGCGGCAAGTACAAAGCACTCGTCACTCTCTCGATCGCAGGCGGCATCATCGCCACGTTGGGTTGGGGCGCCGCATGTCATGAGACCGGCGGCGCGGCGAGCCCGTTCTTGTTGCTCGCGCCGCTCTTCGCCGCAGCGTTCACGCACGTCGTTCCGGTCCCCGCGCGCGCTGCGATCGCGATCGGAGCGAGCGGCGTCTTGTCGATCGCGATCGCCAATCCCCTGTCGCCGCCGTACGCGTACCTGCTGGCGTCGGTCGCCGCGATCACGGGAGTCGTCGTCGCACGCGGTCGCCAAGCGCAGGCCGTGCACTCCTTCTTGCGCACGGAGCGAATGGGCGCCGCGCTCGCGCGAATGCAGCGCGTGCACGAGCAGCTCGTCGTCGTCGAGAAGCTCGAGGCGCTGCGTGTGCTGGTCGGAGGGATGGCGCACGAGCTGAACAACGCGCTGACGGTGAGCCAGGCGTCGAACCAACAAGCGCTGAAGGATCTCGACCGCAACGTGGAGCTCGCCAAGGGCGCGATCCTGCGGAGCGACGGCGGCCTCGGGCGCATCAAGCGCACAGTCGACCGACTGCGTCGCTTCGCCATGGCCGCGGAAGGCACGCTCGAGCCCGCAGACGTCGCCGCGATGCTCGACTTTGCGCTAGAGAGCGCGATCGGACGAGCGCGAAGCGGAGTCATCGTGGAGCGCGTCTACGATCCCAACGTCGGCGCGATCGAGTGTCACGTATCCGCTCTCGCCGAGGCGCTCTTCCAGATCGCGCGCAACGCGATCGAGGCCATGCCCGGAGGCGGAACGATCGAGGCCGCAGTGCGACGCGACGGCGACGTCGTGGTGCTCTCGGTGTCGGATCAAGGCCGTGGCATCCCCGCCGATCAGCTCGCAAAGGTGTTCGATCCGTTCTACACGCGCGCCCCGGGAAAGAGCGCTCAGAAGAGCGGCCTTGGGTTGTCTGCCGTGTACGGGTTGGTGACTGCGCTCGGCGGCAAGGTCACGCTCGACAGCGAGGTCGGCAAGGGAACCGTCGTGTCGATCTCGATGCCGGCGAAGCGGAAGTCTCCCTAGTACCTCGGCGCAGTGGTTGTGACTGTGATCACGCTGCGGCGGGGGTCGCTGGCTTGGGGCGGACGGACAGGTACGCCCTGCCGAGCTTCTCGCGCGCGCGCTCGAGCGTGAATAGCCACTTGATCCGGGCTCCGGTGCTGTTCCGTGCACTCTCCCAGGCTCTGACTTCTCGGATGAGCATCGCCTTCGTCGGGATACGGCGGTCTAGGCATTGGGCCACCATGACGCCGATCTCGAGCTCCACCATGTTCAGCCAGCTGGCGTGCTTCGGCGTGTAGTGAAACTCGAGCCGACGGAGGATGCGGCGGGCCTCGGCCGGCTCGAAGGTCTCCGTAGAGCGCGGAGGTGGAGTGCGTCGAGAGGTTGTCCGGGACGACGCGAATGCGTTCGGCCGTCGGGTAGTGCGTGTCGACAAGGTCGCGCATGCATTGGGCGAAGTCGCCGCACGCTCGCCGATCGGTCACCTTTGCATGGCGCCACGACCGATGGGCGTCGACGAACATGAAGACGTTCGCCGTGCCGTTGCGAACGCACTCGTAGTCGAAACGTGCCGGCCTCCCGGGCTTCGGAGGTACGGGCACGCGCGACTCGCCGATCAGTTGCCGTGGGGTCTCGTCGAAGCAAACAACGGGGTGCAGCGCGTCCGGTTTCTCGGCGTAGAGGTCGAGGGCGTCCTCCATGCGTGCGATGAACTCCGGGTTCACGGCGGAGATGCACCACATCTTCTTCAGCCGAGGTTTCAGCTCATTTTCCGCGAGTCGGCGACGGATGGTGTCGGACGAGATCGAGTCGTGCTTCGTCAGCCGCACCCTCTCGCCCGCGAGAAGTTCCAGCGTCCGACGTGCTCGACCGATCGGCGGCGTCGAGCACGCGGTCGCGATGAGAAGCGCCTCCTCCTTCTCCGCGAGCTTGCGGTCGGCGCCCGGACGCGCCAATTCGCTGAGTGCGGCCTCGAGCCCCTCTTCGACGAAACGTCGCTTCGTTCGATAGACCGTCGAAGTCCCCACCGAGATGTTCTGCGCGATTGTCGCGTCACTCGAACCGGCCTCGGATGCGAGAAGGATCTGAGCGCGCTTCAGCCTACGGAACGCTCCCTTTCCGGCCTGGACGAAGCTCCGAAGCTGGTCTCGTTCCTCCGGCGTCAGCGTGATGCGGTACCGTAGGTTCATGAGGGTCTCCTTCGGACCATCGATCATGCAACCGCACCCATGTCGACCGATTCTTCACCGACGCGCTTCACCGAGACACAGGGCCGGTACCTGGCGTTCATCTACTATTACGGCCTCGTGAATCGTCGCCCGCCAGCGGAGGCCGACACCAGACCTTCTTCGGCGTGACCCCGCCGACCGTTCACCGCATGGTCATCGAGCTCGAGCGTCGCGGTTTGATTAGCCGCGTCCCTCGCCAAGCTCCAAGTATTGCGGTTTGCGTGGCTGCCGAAGACATTCCGCGGCTACGCCCGCAATCGATCGAAACCTCTGCGCCGAGGTACTAGACGCTCTCGGGCGGTTCGCCGAGTAGCGCCGCCAACCAAGCGCTCGGCTCAACGAGATCGGGCCCGGAGTGGAGCGCAACGAAAAAGCCCGTCGCGCGATGGAGGTCGAGATCGAACGATCTCCAACACCAGCTTGATCTCGCCGGGGCTCATTGGGTCTTGCATGAGTCTTTGGTTACCTCCCGAAACGTCGAACTACAACGCATTGAAGTCCCTCTTCAGACTAGAGCGTTGACGTCTTCGATTTGCGTAGGAGGCCCATTGCGACTGCGAGACCCCTATTCCTCGTCGTCGCCGCCGCAGCTATGGCTCGCCCGATGAATGTCTCGGTGGCGGCGGTCCGCAGCGCTGAGCGGAGCGTGAGTTCGAACGCACACCGAAGCGAGCTTCTGAGTTATTCTCCTCGCATGGATCACAAGACACGGAAGCTGACGAACCGCTGCTCGGGCATCGCCGCGGTTGCGAGCTTCGTCGCGCAGCCCATCCCTGCGGCGGACGAGCTCATCGTCGTCCCCATCCACTACTTTCTCGTCACGCGTATGGCCAAGGCTCGTGGAGTGAAGAAGCGCAATCTGCCGTGGAAGTCGATCAAGAAGATCATCTGGTACGGAGCCGGCGCGCGCCTCGTCTTCAACTTCTCACTCGGACTCATCCCCGTGTTCGGCGCGTTCTCCAACTCTGTCACTGCCATCGCGCTGACCGAGTATCTCGCGCAGTGGCTCGACACCTTCCTCGAGCACCCGGACCAGCCCCCCCCGACGTGACCATGGCAAGTCTCAAGCAAATCTTTCAGAACGCCGTGAAGAAGAAGAAATCGGAACCGGAGGCAACGGCATCATGACGATGAGCACCGACGAGAAGGTCGTTCGCGACGAAGCCGACATGAACAAGCTCCGCGAAGAGGCGCGACGCGAGGGCTACGACAACTTCAAAGAGGGCGGCTGGTTCCAACGCGTCGTCACCAAGCACATCAAGAAGCACGCGGCGGAGATCAACGCCGCACATTGGGAGCACCTCTATCCGGGTCTGGACGCCGAGGAGCGCGCGACGCGCGTCATCAACAAAGCGATCGTGAAGGCGTCGACCGCAGGCGCGATGGCGTCGATCGGCGCGAGCACGGGCGAGCTCTTGAGCCTGTTCACCGAGGGCCTCGCGGCTCCGATCGGCTTGCCTGCGGCTGTGTCGTCGATGGTCGCGGAGGCCACCTACACGGCGAAGCTGCAGATCGACCTCGCGTGCGATTTGGCTTCAATTTACGGCGTCCCGTTCGATCCCGATGATTTCGGCGAGGTGGCGACTTTGTTCGGCCTCGCGCTCGAAGTCGACGTGACGAAGAAGAAGGAAGATGAAGAGACGACCGAGCAGAAGGAAGCGAAGAAGGGCATCACGGCGAGCCTCATGGAGCTGGAGGACGGCGAGTTCGCCAAGCGCATCGGGCGCAAGCTCCTCGAAGAGTCCGTGATGCGCAACATCATCCCGGTCTTCGGGATCGCGATCAGCGCGCGATGGAACTGGGTCGCCACGAAGAAGTTCGCCGCTGCAGCGCGCAAGTACGCTCGCTACAGGCACGCGCTTCGCAAGGCTTGCAACGCACTCAAGCTCGCGCACGTCGAAGACCCGGCGCTCTTGCTGGAAGGCGCGTGGCTGCTCGCGACGATCGACGGCGACGCCGGTCACGAGGAGCTGCTCGCGATGGCGATCATCTTAGAGTCTCTGCCCATCAACGCGGCCGACCTCAAACTCGACGGTCATTGGGACGACGAAGAGGACTGGTTCGAGCGACTCCAGAAGGCGCCGCCGGCGATGTACGATCGGCTGCTCGACGTGCTCTATCTCATCGCGGCGACGGATCGCGAGCTCGCCGCTGCGGAGAAGCGCTTCTTGCGTCGCCTGGGCAAGGCGATTGGGCGAGAGATCGACTGGCATCGCGTCGAGGGGATTTGCAAACACCTCGCCGAGGGTGAAGATCCGCCCATCGGCTTTCTGAGCTCGTGACCACGAAAAAGCCCGGGCTCGAAGAGCTCGTCGCAGCTCCGGTCTTCACCGTGCGTCTCGTCGGCGCCCTCGGTGTCGGAAAGTCCGCGCTCGCCACCGCGCTGATGGAGATGCCGGTCGCCACAGACGCGGAGCTGGCGCGCCTCGCGTTCATCGAAGCGGATCTGCCGTGCGATGCGTTCATCTATGTCGCGCGGGAGCTGCCGACGGAAGAGGACGCGAAGGCACTCTCCGAGCTCAAGACCAAAGGTCTGACGCTCTTCATCGCGGCGCATGCGCGCGATCTCTCCAAAGACAAAGACGACAGCATCGACGAGGCGTGGACCCAGCACCACGAGATGGTGTTCCTCACGTCGACACCGGAGGGGAAGACGGCGCGCGGAGTGGACGAGCTTCGCGCCGCCCTGCTCGAGGCAGCGCTCAAGTTCGCGAACGTCCCGATCGATCGCGCGCGACATGCGAAGCGGCCGTTTGCGCTCTCGATCGTCGCGGGCGCGGCGCTCATCACCGCGGCGGAGGGGCTTCTGCCTGGAGCCGCGGCGTTCGTCATCGCCACGCAAGCGGGCGCGATCTCGAGTTTGTACTACCTCTACACGGGCAAATGGATGGCGCGCACGCAAGCCTTCGCGCTGTTGCCCGCGTTCGCCGCAGAGGCGGCCGGAGGCAGCGTATTTTTGCTGGTGAAGAGCTTCTTGCCGCCGACAGGAGTGCTCGACGTGCTCGCCGCGGGAGTGGCGGCGTCGATGACCATCACGGTGCTCGGGACGATCGCGTGGGCGCTCGACCAAGGCTTCTCACTCGAAGAGAAAGAGCAGATGCAGGCCGCGTTCAAGAAGATGCAAGCGCGCAGCAAGGCGGAGCGAAAGGCCGTCGCGCAGAACCGCAAGCGTTGGAACGAGAAGGCATACTGGATGGAAGTCGCGCGGAAGATCATTTTCCCCTAACGAGAGGTTCTGCCGGTGGACATGTCCTCCAAGGCGATCACGCAAGACTCAGACTCGCGAACGATCGGAGCGATCTCGATCCGACGAGCGCTTCCGTTTTCGCCCACGCGGCCGCGCTGTCATGGCGGCGAGGAGGTCTTCTCTTCAGTGCTTCGCGGGCAACGCCTTGGATCGAGGCGCTTTCAACAGCGGCATCACCGCGTGCAGCGCCGCGCCGATCGTGGAGCCGTTGTTGATCACGGCGGCCATCACCGGGTTGATGAACCCCAACGCGCCTGCGGCAATCGCTAGTGTGTTCGGTACGAGCACGATGCCAAGGACTTGCTTCACGCGCGCCATCGCTTCGTCCGCGACCGCGAACACGACGGGCAGCCTCTCCAGGCCGCCTTCGAGCAAGACGACGTCTGCGGTCTCGAGCGCGACGTCCGTGCCGCCGTGGAGCGAGATGCCGATGTCCGCGACGGCGAGCGCGGGCGCGTCGTTGATGCCATCGCCCACCATCGCGACCTTGCGACCCTCTGATTTCAGCCTCCGTATGACGTCGGCCTTGTTCTCTGGGAGCACCTCGCCGATGGCCTCGTCGATGCCGAGCCGGCGCGCGATCGCCTGAACCGGCGCCAGAGCGTCTCCGCTGAGCAGCAGGATCCTTCGTCGACCGTTCGCCTTGAGCGCGTGCACGACCTGAGCGCTCTCGGGGCGCGGAGCGTCCGCGTAACCCATGACGCCCGCGAGCACGCCGTCGATCGCGACGAGCACGCTCGAGATGCCACCGTTCGCGAGCTCTTCGCGAGGCTTCTCGCCGGGCGCGGGATCGATGCCGAGCTCTCGCATCATGCGCGGGTTGCCGACATGCACGAAGCTACCGCCGACCTTCGCGGTGAGCCCGAGACCGATGCGATAGGTTTCGCTGTTGTGCTCGCACTCGTGCATCGGTGCGTGGGTCTCTTCGGCGTGGCGGCGGATCGCGTCGGCGATCGGGTGGTGCTGGTTGCCCTCCGCGCTCGCCGCGAATCCGGCGATCTCTAGCGGCGAGAAGTGCGCGGTGGCGACGACGTCGGTGACGTGCGGAACTCCGAGCGTGAGCGTACCGGTCTTGTCGAACACGATCGTGTCGGCTTCGGCGAGGCGCTCGAGGAACGTCGCGCCCTTCACGAGCACACCCTCGCGAGCGGCGATCGTCATCGCGCTGAGCGCCGCGGTGGGGACGGCGACGCGAACGCCGGTACCGAAGTCCGTGATGAGTACGCTGGTCAATCGATCCACGACGCCGCTCGCCGCCCACGCCACGCCTGCCGTTGCGAACGTCGGAAGCACGAGGCGATCGGCGTACTTTTCCGAGTTCTTCTGGAGCGTCATGGGTTTGCTGCCCGCGCCCTCGAGGATCTGAACGATGCGCGCGGCGACCGTGTCGCTGCCTGCACGCTCCACCTCGACGACGGCTTGTCCGTGGATGACCACGCTCGCCGCCATCACGCGATCGCCGACGAGTCGATCGCGCGGCACGCTCTCGCCGGTGAGCGCCTTCTCGTCGACCGAAAGGCTGCCCTCGACCAAGAGGCCGTCTGCGGGGATGCGTCCGCCCGGGTAGATGACGATGCGCACGCCCGGCTTGAGCTCGCGCGGGTGCACCTTCTTGACCTTGCCGCTCTCCAAGAGAACGAAGGCCTCGCCGTCGTCGAGCTGCATCAAGCGAGAGATCGCGGTTCGTGCGCGCGCCTGGGTGCGATCGAGGATGAGATCTCCGACCGCGAGGAGCGTCGTGATGACGCTCGCCGTGATGGGCTCCGCGCGGATGAGACTCACGGTGATGGCGACGACGTCCATGACGTCCACGTTGAGGCGACCGTTTGCGAGGCTCTGAACGGCCCTGCGAAGCGGGGGGAAAGCGGTGATGGCCACAGCACCGATGATCAGCGGCGCAGGAACGAGCCCCGTGATCGAGGCGGCCATCACGGTCCCTGCGAAGCCTGCTTTCACCCACTCGACATAGGGAGCCTTCGCGGCCGGCGCGCCGGGCGGCCAAATGTTCGGCGACGTCTCTTCGACCTGCGCGAGGATGGCCTTTCCCGTGGTCGTCTGCGGATCGTACAGGACCAAGAGAGAGCCGCTCGCAGGCGACGCACCCGCGCGCTCCACACCTGGCAGGCTTTCGACGAAAGCTGCGAGTCGCTCTAGGGCGCCCTTGCCGTTCGTGGTCACCTTCCACCGCACGCGTCCGGGCAGCTCGTGCGCGACGCTGATCTCGACGGGCTTGGCGACGCGCGCGATCGGTCGCAGAAGGCGGAGCTGATCGAGCAGAGCGCCTTCTAGAAAGCGACCCGTGTTCTGTTGCTCGTCGTACCGAATGACGATCTGCCCCGTCGCCGCGTTGTGCTCGACCTGGGCTACGCCCGTTTGCGCGAGTATGAACGAGGTGAGGTCTTGAACGTCGGCGGTCGCGGTCCCTGGCTCGTGCACTCGAACCGCGAACTCGGCGAGCTCGCTAGGTATGGCGGACAGGGCGCGCCTCCTTGACGGGGCTGGACGGTGGGTTGACGTTCACGAACATCGTGAACGACCAGAACAAGAGGTCGTACCACTCGGGTGTGCGCCGTCTTCCGAAGAAGAAGATGCCAAGCCCCGCTGCCGCGAGCGACGCAGGGATGGCCGTCCGAAGATCGATTCGACCCTCGGCCGCGTGACGCGTCAAGCGATCCCAGGTGCCGAACAAATCACGCACATGCGCGGCGGGCCGCCGCATGCGGTCGATGTCTTCGGTGCGAACGTCGACCTCGAGGCCATGAAGCCCGCCGAGGCGCACGAGCAGCGAGGCGATGCGTGCGAGCTGAACGGTGCTCGGATCGTACTTGATGACGAGGCTGCCGGTGCGCGTGGCGGACTCGACGCCAATGACGCCTGGCTCCTCGAGGAGGCGCTGCGATACATCGGCGGCGACCTCGGGCAGCACGCGAAACGTGTCTGCCCGAACGCGCAAGCGCCCAGGAAAGTGCGAGACGAGGTGAAGTCTATCGCTCATCTTCAAGCCGCGGGGCGTCGCGCGTGCGAGACCACACGTGCGGGACTCGCCTCGTCCACTGGCTCACTAGCCTTCCGAGAGTCGTAGCGCGCCCGCCCCTCGGCAAACGTGTCCTCGACCCATTCGACTTGCTCGGCCGCGACACGGTTCACGCGCTCTCGCAGGTCGTGCAAAGTCACGACGCTACGAACGAGCAACTCGCGGCCGGACCCGAGCACGCTGCGCGCGCCCCAACCGACCGTGACCCCAGCAGCGAAAGCACCCCAAGCACGCAATGCCATGACGACTCCCAGCGAGCTTAGGCCCCACACAGTGTGAAGCGAACCTCGAGAACCTCCGCATTGTAGCGCCATTGTGGCCGGCGAAGCCAATCGTCTTACGTGTTGTCGTTCGCCGAAGGCGACGTCAATTCCGCCAGGGCGTGTGCAGACCTTGTGCGTGCGTCTTCGAGGGCCTACGCTGCGGCTCATAATGGAAGGTATCACCTTGGGTATTTTGATTGGGGCGGGCGTCGTGATGTTGGCCAAGAATGGTCGCCAGCGCGTCAAAAAAGCAATTGGTTGGTCGGCGCGGCAGACGGGTTGGCTCATCGCGCGGGTGCAGTCGGACGTGGAGACAGCGAAGCGCGTAGCCCGAGAAGAGTTCGAGCGCGAGCGCGCAAATCCGCAGCCGATCGTGGACGTCGTGGTGCCATCGGAGCGCGTGCACACGAACGGCGACGTCAAGGCATCGCCTCCGTCCTGATCGCTTACGGCTTGAAGTTCATCGTACCGGCGCCGAATCCCACGGGGAACTCGTAGTGCAAGCGGCCGTGTGCGTGTCGGCTGCTGTGACGCTCGCACCAGAGCTGCGCTCCGTGCGTATTTCGTTGTGTCGTCAAGCATTCGGGGCACGGCGGCTCGATCTCGGGGACTGCCCTTGTGTGGTAGTCTGGCGGCCGCACCACGAGCACAGGGCATGAAGCCTTCTTGACGACCTGCTCGGCGACCGAGCCGAGCACGAGCTTCTTGAGCGGAGAGTAGTCGTGCGTACCGACGACCACGAGGTCAGCGTGAAGGTTTGCGGCGAGCTGGACGATCTCCAGCCACGGCGCGCCCGCGGCAAGGTGGAGCACGACTCGCTCCGGGCCGACCACGTCCTTGGCGACTCGCTCCAAGAGCTCGCGACCGTGTTCCAGCGCCTGCGTCGTGCTCTGACCTGCGTCCAGCGGCAATGGCATGCAATAAACGATGTGCAGCTCGCCAAGTGGATGTGACGCCTCACGCGCTGCGGCCTTCACGACCTCGTGCGCGGCTTTGGAATCGTCAATCCCGGTAAGAACGACCGTGCGTGCTGTAGTACTCATGCTGCATTAGCAGTGCGAGGCTCATGCCCGCTTGCGCCCGACGACTTTCGCATGCTTTGCGCCCAACCGGGCTGAGGCGTAACGCGACAGGTGCGCGAGCGCGCACCCATTGCGCCTGCGACAAGTTCAGCGGCCGGCTTTGCGAGCGCGCGTCTTGACCGCATGGCGGAGGAGCACGGTGCTGCCCTTCGCGCCGGGGATGCCGCCTTCGATGAGGAGGAGATGCTTCTCCGGGATCACCTGGGCGACCTTGAGGTTCTGCATCGAGACGACCTCGTCACCGTAGTGACCTGCCATCTTGATGTTTGGCAGCGTGCGACCCGGCGTCATGTTCGTACCGATGGATCCGCCGTGACGGAAGTACTCGTGCGTGCCGTGCGATCCGACGCCGCCTGCGAAGCTCCAGCGGCGCATGACGCCCGTGAAGCCGCGGCCGCGCGTGCGACCCTGCGCGTCGATCTTCTGGCCGGCCGTGAAGATCTCTTCGATCTTCATGACGCCACCGACCTCGAACTTGGCCGCGAACTCTTCGGTGCAGCGAAGCTCTTTGACGACGCGCTTGGGCGTCTGGTTCGCCTTCTTCGCGACCTCGAGCTGGGCCTTGTTGGTGTGCTTCTCTTTGCGCTCGCCCATGCCGAGAACGAGGGCAACGTAGCCGTCCTTCTCTTTGGTGCGCTTGCTGATCACCGTGATGGGGCCCGCCTCGATGACGGTGACACGTTGGACGTTGCCGTCCGCCGAGTAGATTTGCGTGTTGCCGAGCTTCTTGCCGATGATGCCGGGATTCGTGTTCATGTTCGTCGTGTCCTTCGAGAGCTCGGGAAGGTGGTAATTGCTGCGCTTGCAGCGACCGCTGGGTCATCGACTTCTGAGGGCCGAGCGTTCGGAGCTTCGAACGGGAAATGACCTTTTGGTGATTAGGGAGCCGACGTTTGTCCGCTTTTTCCTCTCTCGTCAAGCACTCGAGGGGTTTATGCTCCTCGACCGAATCCGAAATTATCTGAGTGTCGCCCGATACTCTCGCGTAGCGGGAGCGTGAGGCACCGAAGAGGAGAACGCGTGGACGCCCTATTTTCCCTCACCAAAGAGCTCGTTGAGGCCACTCTCACCAAGCTCGGGCTCGACGCCCAGAAGGCCCGCGTCAAGGACGAGGCGGAACAGCGCAGCTGGACCCTGATGCGCGGCAGCGCGTCCGTCCTCATCAGCGCGATCATGAAGCCCGAGCAGAAGAACGTGTTCCTGCGCGTCGCCTCGCCCGTCATCATGATGGCGGACGGTGACCGCGGACCGTTGCTCAAGCGCCTGCTGGAGCTGAACGCCGGAGGCCTCGCGAACGCCGCATTTGGCATCATAGGGGATCGTGTCGTGGCCGTGAGCGAGCGACCCGCCGAGGGGCTCGACGCGAGCGAGATCGAACAGATGATTCGTCATCTATCTGCGGTGGCCGATACGTACGACGATCGGCTCGTCAAAGAGTTCGGTGGCAAGCGAGCCTCGGACAAGACCTAGGGGCGCGTGCACGCGTTCCATTGGGCTCGGGAACGGGCACGTTTTCGAAGCACCCTCGCCGCGTCTTTCGTCGTCGGGTTGGTGACGACGCGCGCCTATGCGCTCGACGGTGAGGTGACGAGCGACACCTCCGCGCAGTTCTACGATCTGCGAAGCCCCACGGGCGAGACGATCCTCTCGCGCCGCCGCCTCACGACGACGGTCGGCGTGGGTGCGTACGACTTGCTCGGCAAGGAGCGTGGCGTTGGGCAAGAGCACGAGCCCGATCTCGTGTTCCGCGCGCGCCTTCGGTACGACTCCGACTACGGTGCCGCTCCGAACGAGGCGTCGAGCGCATCGCTCGATCGCTTGGTGCCAGGCTTCTCGCGCGGCCCTGTCGATCTCATGTACGCGTACGTCGAGGGACGCCGCTTCCTCCACGGCGTGCTCGGCTTTCGCGTGGGCCGGCAGCTCACGACCGATGCGCTCGGCTGGTGGGCATTCGATGGCGCACGCGTGACGGTCAACACTCCCGCGTACGTCACGCTCGAGGGGTACGGCGGCATGGAGGTGCGCGGCGGGCTCCCCTTCTCGGGCGCGATGGGGCGGTGGGAGCGAGACGGTGTTTGGCGCGGCGATCGCTCGGGCTACGACGCGTCGACCTACAGCTCGTTCCAACAAGCGGAGATCGCGCCCGCGTTCGGCGCGGCGATCGAGGCGAGTGGCGTGTCGTGGCTGCAAGCGCGCCTCTCGTATCGACGCGTGTATAATACAGGCGATTCGATCATCACGCAGTTTGCTCCGAGCGATACGACGCCTGTGACCTTTGGCGGCGCGCGTCTGTCGTCGGAACGCATCGGTTACGCGCTCAGCGCGACGGCCTCGAAAGTAGGCTCGATCCAAGGCGGGTTAGCGTACGACGTGTACTCGTCGCACTTCTCCAATCTGTACGCGACGGCGGACGTCTACGCGGGCAAGAAGCTCACGCTCTCGGTGGACTACGACTACTACCGGCCCACGTTCGACGCCGACAGCATCTTCAACTTCTTCGCCGCCGAGCCCACGAGCGACATCGGCGCACGCGCGCTCTTCGACGCGACCAAGCGCTGGGCGTTCTCCGGCGGCGCGCACGTGCGCACGCTGCAAAACCAGACCGCCGATCACATCGAAGGCACCACGAACACCGTTCCACAACAGCCGACGCTCGCGATCTATCCGTCGAACGGCGTCGAGTTCGACGAGGGCGGCAACCTCGGCGCGCGCTTCAAGCGAGCGGACACCACCCTCGGGCTGCGTGCCGTCGGCAATTGGGGCCGCGGCGGTGACCGCATGGGCGCGGACATTTCGGGTGAGCGCGTGATCGAAGGTCGCTTCGTTCTCACGGGTCGCGTTGGCGCTTGGCAGTGGGACGACAAGCTCCGACCCGATCGCAGCGCCACCAACATCGGCTACGTCGCGGGCGTCGGCTACCGGTTCGCGCCGCGGTCGCAGGCGAGCTTCGACTTCCAGCACGACATCAACCGCCTCGTCGGGCATCGCTTCCGCGCGATGCTGTGGCTCACAGTGGCGGTGTTCCGATGAGCCTCAGATGGCTTATTTTTGCGCTGATCGTCTTGTCGGTCGCGATGGCGTCGGGCGAGCCTACCCTCGCCGCGGCGACCAACGCCCTGCCGCCCGGCGCTTCGCTCGATGACTCGGGTCCGAGCGATGTCGTCTTCCCTGCACAGCAGCTCACGATCAAATTCGATCACAAGAAGCACGTCGCCATGGGCCGGACGTGCGTGAGCTGCCACGCGAGCGCCACCACCAGCGCGTCGGTCGCGGACAAGCTCACTCCGGCGGGAACGACCTGCGACGGCTGCCACCTCACCGACCACCGTGATCTGGCGGCGGTGAAGCCCGGCGACGACGCGACCGGGCAATGCGCGTTCTGCCACGAGGGCTACAAAGAGGGAGACGGCAACGCCGTCGCCAAATTCGTGATCCCCCGCGCGAACATGGTGTTCTCACACGGCAAGCACTCCGCGCGGAACATCGGATGTCCGCAGTGCCACGGCGCGGTGCAGGAGCTTGGCCAGGCCACGCGCGATCAGATGCCGCGCATGCGCGGGTGCTTCGGCTGCCACCAGAAGCCCGACTCGGCTTCGCGCGGTGACGCCAAGGGCGCGTGCGACACTTGCCACATCAAGGGTTCGGGCAGCGAGGCGGGGCAGCTGAAGACGATGTTCGCGGCGGGCGTCCTCAAGCCTCCCGCGTGGCTCCACGACGCCGAGCACGGGCCCGATTTCCTCGAGCGCCATAAGCGCGCGGCCGGCGCGGACTCGCAGTTCTGCGGCAACTGCCACAAAGAGGACTTCTGCGCAGAATGCCACGACGGCCGCGTGAGCGTGCGGTCGATCCACCCGGCGGACTACTTGAACATGCACCCCATCGAGGCGCGCATGCAGACGCAGCGGTGCACGAGCTGCCACCGCGAGCAGAGCTTCTGCGTGCCGTGTCACCAGCGGATCGGCGTCGCCGAGAGCGGACCCACGGCCGCGAAGATCTCGTCGAGCTTCCACGGGCCGGCGTGGAATTCGACGCCGAAGACGCCGCAGCACCACGCGTTCGAGGCGGAGCGCAACCTCAACGCCTGCGTGAGCTGCCACGTCGAGCGTGACTGCGTCGCCTGCCACGGAGGTCGCGGGCGGAGCGGCATCGGCGGCGGCATGAGCCCGCACTCCGCGGGCTTCTTGGCGGGCTGCAACGCGCAGATGCGACGCAACCCGCGGCCGTGTTTCGTTTGCCACGATCCTCGCGACTCGGAGTTGCAGCAATGCCGCTAACGCGAAAAACTCTCGCAAGGTCCTTGCGTGCACTCGGCGCCGGGCGTTATACGAGGTCCCCTCTGTTGGAGGACTTCAGTGAAAGATCTGGTCACCTACCTTCTCGACAATATGTATTTGGATTTCCAGGGCGAAATCTCGCTGGATGCGGTCCGGCAGTTCCTCCGCGGCGACGAGAGCCGAGAGGCGAAGGCTCTCTTGGCGAAGCTGATAGCGGACAAGGGCGTCGACGACCTCTTGCTCACGATGGCAGACTGCCTCAAGGAGCACATCCGCGCGGGCATCAACGAGCAGACCGTGCGCGAGCAGCTCTCGCTCTACTCCGACAGCTGATCGTCTACGGCGGGTGCGTACTCGCACTGTCTTGTGCACTCTCTTGTGATCAAGGCGAACCCACGGACGCCAGCGGCGTCGGGCCGTCGATCCACCTGATCGCGACCAACACGGACGCGGCACATCCGCTCGCGATCGACGGATCGATCGTGTTGACGTTCGACCGCTTCTTGTTGCCGTTCAGCGTGACGCGCCAGTCGTTCGCGTTCCGCGACGCGTTCAACCAAGCGCCGGTCTCGCCCACGGTCGTCTACGATCCGGTCACGCTCACGGTGACGATCTCGAGCCCGTCGCCCGGCCAGCCTTGGTTGCTCGAGAACCAACCATACAAGGTGATCCTGCCCGTTCCGAAGGACGACACCGACCTCAACGGACTGCGCGCGATCGACGGTGCAACGCTGGGGCGCACGGTAGTCTTGGAGTTCTTCACGAAGTTCGCGAAGCGTCCGTTCTCGAGCACTCACCCAGGCACGGACCCTCGCAACGGCGGCGTGCTGGAGAAAGACGGCCCAACGAGACTCGGCTACTGCGACGTTCAACCAATTTTCCTCGGGAGCTGCTCGGGAAAGGGTAGCTGTCACGTCGCACCGGACGCGAACGACGGTGGCCTCTACCCGCCGATGGGTATGCTGCTCACGACGCCCGCCGGGATCCGAAACACGGCGATCGGCCGAGCGAGCGAGGAGATGAATCGCACCGCCTCGAGCCAACCGCTCGCGCCAGGCAAACGCTTCGGCGAGAACATGCCCATCATCGACCCCGGCAATCCAGGCGGCAGCTACCTCATCTACAAGGTCCTCGCGCACGGGCAATCGACGTCACCCGCGATCTCCGACGACGAAGCGACGCGGTTGCTCTCACGCATCGCCGGGACCGCGATGCCCACGGCGGTCGGCGATAGGCCCGCCGGTCCGCTCGGGTTCGATGACGCCGAGAAGATCTCTACGTGGATCGCTCAGGGTGCCCGCATCGAAGACGAGTGCCCTTCGCGTTAGCTCCAGAGTCGCGTCTCCCGAGCGCGAGCTCTACGCTTATTGGGAGACGCGATTTCTGCCGGCTTGCTTAGCGCGGTATAGCGCGGCGTCTGCGCGCTCGTAGAGCTTCTCGGCGGATTCGTCGGCCAAGCGCTCGGCGACGCCGAGGCTGATCGTGCACGTCAAGTGCGCGTCGGCGACTCCGTATTGGCCAACCATCGCGGCGTGGCGCAGCGACTCCGCGGCGACGAGCGCGTGCGAGAGCGACGCCTCGGGTAAGATCACACCGAACTCCTCCCCGCCGGTGCGCGCGAACACGTCGAGATCGCGGAGCACGGGAGAGAGCTCGGTGGCCAGCTGCCGCAGCACCGCGTCGCCGACGACGTGGCCGTAAGTGTCGTTGGTCTTCATGAAATGATCGATGTCGAGCAATACGAGGGAGAGCGGAAGCCGGCCGCGCTTGGTACGCGCGAGCTCGCGGTCTATGGCCTCGTTGAAGTAGCGCCGGTTGTAGATTTGCGTGAGACCGTCCACGGTGACGAGGCGATAGATCTCGTCGTGGTAGCTAGACTCGACGTCGCCGCCGCTGAGGAACTTGATGATCGTTCTGCCGATGCGCACGCGGTCGCCGTTGTTGAGAGCGCGCTCCGTGATCAGCTCGTCTCCTACGAACGTGCCATTGGTCGAGCCGAGGTCCGTGACGACGTACGTGTCATCGCGCCGCGTGATGCGTGCGTGTGCGCGGCTCACCGCGTCTTGGTCGAGCGGAATGTCGCTCGACGAGCTTCGCCCGATGGTGACGGTGCCACCCGTGAGCGCCCATCGCTTGCCGAGCTCCGCGCCATAGATGCACACGAGGCAGGCCTGACCGGCCCCGCGCGCGCGGCCCGTCGTCGCCGCGCCCGGGCGAGAGACCGTCACCGTGACGGTGTCTTCGGGGCTGCCACCTCGTTTGGGAGGACGCGACACGTCTCTAGCTTATCTCAAACTGCACGTCCGTAAACGTACCCGTGCAGACGGGGCCCACCGGAGCGGAGTGAGCGAGCGCTCAGATCGTGAATTCGCGCAGGCGGATCCGCGAGCGATCCGCGATGCCGAGGCCAAGGTCCGCGGCGGCCTGTATGTACGAAGGCTCGCGACCCTGAGTCGTGAGCGTGGGCATGTTGTTCTTCGCGCGCAGCGCCTCGACGACCTCCCAACCGATGCGGTCCATCGCGACGGGATCGGTGCTCGCGAATACGGCCTCGTACGGCGTTCGGTACTGGGGAAACTTGTCCTTCGGACCGCCGTGATAGATGACCTTGAAGGCGTCCGCGATGTGCAGCCGCATACGGCTCTTGATGATGTCTTGCGCGGCGAGCATCGCGATTTGGGGCGAGGCTTGGTGCAGGTGAAAGTCGTGCGGGTTGATGGTGCAGCCGTGCGTCATGTTCTTGAGCGCGCCGGTGTAGCCGCAGATCGAGTGGTCCTTCACGAGCGCAAAGTTGATGAGCGCCGTCGACTCCGTGAGCGCACGCACGAACTTGGTCGAGACGCCGGTGCCGGGGATCAGGCGCGCGTCCATCGTCGCGTCTTCGTTGTTGTGGATGGAGATCTGCACGCCCGCGGGCACGTTGTAAGCGCTGACACGAGTGCCCATCAGGAAGCTCGGGTACTGCTCGAGCACGGTGATGTTCGCGGCGGGAACACCCGAGGCGATCATCGCAAGGATGAACGGGAGCACGAGCTCCTTGTTCGTCGACATCGTCGACATCGCGATCCCATTGAGCTTCACGCAGACTTTGTCCGACGGGTGAACGAAGACCTTCACTGCTTCGACGAGATCGGCCTTGCCAGTGAGCTCGGTCATCACGCGCGTGAGCATCGCCGTGGCGTCGTCTGCCTTGGGGAACAGCTGGTTGGGCTGGAGCGAGCCTGTCTTGCTGACCTTCACCACCAAGCCGGGCGCGCTGAACGGGCTGAAACCAGCCGGAGGCGAGGCCGCAAGGCTCGGCACGCGGTCAGCCGAAGCAGAAGAAGTCGCCAAGAGCGCCGCGCCAGCAACGGCAGTTCCGAGAGCTTCGCGTCGCGTGAGCTTGTCGTTCGCCATGGGCTAGTGTTACGCGGACGGGCCGAGCGACGCAACTCCACGGCGGCGTACGACTCTGCTAAGACGGGCGACGTGAAGCGACTCGTCTCCGCCGCGCTGTTCGTGGTCTTTCCGGCGACGGCGCTCGCTGCCGACCTTGGCCCGAACGACGCGTCGTTGAACGCCAAGCCGGAGCGCCGCAGCGGGCTCATCTTCGGCACGAGCGGCGGCTTCGCACTCGGTACGGCCAAGGGCTACCCGAACGACGCCCGGAAGATCGGCGACCCCGCGTATTACGCCGCGGGCGGTGCGATGCCGGGCTACGCGGTGAACTTCTTCGTCATGGGCGCGTTGGTCGACGTCTTCAACTTCGGCCTTTGGTTCGGCAAGAGCCAGCTCTCCACGGGCGATTGGTCGAGCAGCGGCATCGCCGGAGGGTTTCGCATCGAGGCCTATCCTCTCTACTCGGTATGGAAGCCCTTCCTGAAGGACTTCGGTGTGTCTGCGCAGTTCGGCGTCGGCGGCGCGAGCCTCGATGCGTCGCGGCCCAGCGCCTACGAAGGCTCGAGCGGAACACAGTCTTTCCTGGGCCTCGGCGCGTTCTACGAGCTACGGCCGTTCAAGCGCTTCTTCACGATCGCGCCAGACGTGGAGCTCAACTACATCACCGCTCGCGCGATCGATCGCTACTGGGTGCAGCTCGGCGCCAGAATCGCGATCACGACCGGCCCGTGATCATCTCTCCCGCGCGCAGTGGCCATCGGGCGTGGGGCGAGGTACGGCGTCCACAGAGCGCAGATAGGCGACGAGAGCGAGAGCGCCGCCGTCGGAGAGCGTCGCGAACCGCGGCATGGTGGTGCACAGCGGAGCGCCTTGGTTGTCTAGGCCGGTGCGGATTGCCGTCACGACCTGCTCGTCCGTCCAAGTGCCGAGTCCGGTCTGCTCGTCCGGCGTGAGATTGGGGGCGTAGACGCCGTCGATCGCTTCGCGACTGCCCGAGAGATCGTCGCCATGACAGCCCGTGCAGGCTGAGGCGCGCTGTCTTCCTTCGACGACGAGCGCATCACGTGACGATGGCGACGCACCGTCATCGACCGAGGGACCGCCACACGCGAACAACAAGGTGAGTGAGAGCAAGAACGGAAGTGAATGTTTCATATCCGTCCACTTTTGCGAGCGCCATACCAGCACCAACATCCTTCAAAAAAGCCTGATTGCGAGTTTGCGGGGGTGTCCAATCGTCCAAACGGACACCCACGCGGACACCCCGGACCGTTGCCAAACCCCAATTCGCTCGCGCGATGGATAGAGCATCGATTCGAACGGACCGATGCCCTATGCTTTGGCCCAATGTCTGAACAAGATCTTCGCGCGACAGACCCCGCCATCGCCCAATTAATCGACGACGAGAACCGACGCGAGCACGAGACGCTGCGCCTCATCGCAAGCGAGAACTATGCGTCGCGCGCCGTGATGGAGGCGACCGGGAGCTGCCTCACCAACAAGTACTCCGAGGGCTACGCGTCGAAGCGTTACTACGAGGGCCAGCAAGTCATCGATCAGGTCGAGGAGCTCGCCATCGCGCGCGTGCGCTCGCTGTTCGCCAAGACGCGCGCGGTGGGTACTGGCGAGGACGATCTTCACGTCAACGTGCAGCCATACTCCGGCAGCCCCGCGAACCTCGCGGTGTACCTCGCCTTCTGCAAGGCTGGCGACACGATCATGGGCCTGAGCCTTGCGAGCGGCGGCCACCTCACGCACGGGGCACGCAGTGTCGATCAGCGGAAAGTATTTCAAGAGCGTGCCGTACGGCGTGCGCAAGAGCGACTGCCGCATCGACATGGATGAAGTCCGCGCGCTGGCGCGTGAGCACAAGCCTCGGCTGCTCTGGGTAGGGACGAGCGCATACGCGCGGACCCTGGATTTTCCGGCATTCCGTGAGGTGGCGGACGAGGTGGGCGCTATCCTGGTCGCGGACATCGCGCACATCGCGGGGCTCGTCGCCACCGGCGTGCACCCCTCTCCCGTGGGCATCGCGGACGTGATCACCTCGACGACGCACAAGACGTTTCGTGGCCCACGCGGGGGCATGATCCTCTGCAAGAAGGAGCACGCCGCCGCGATCGACAAGGCCGTATTCCCCGGCCTCCAAGGCGGCCCGCACAACCACACGACCGCGGCGATCGCCGTCGCGGCGCTCGAGGCCGCGCGGCCCGAGTTCAAGGAGTACAGCAAGCAGACTGTTCTCAACGCGAAGACTCTCGGAGAGGCTCTCGCCAAGCGCGGCTTCGCCCCCGTCACCGGCGGCACGGACAATCACCTATTGCTCGTCGATCTCACGTCGAAGAACGTCACCGGCAAGGTGCTCGCCAAGGCGCTCGATCGCGCGAACATCGTCCTCAACTACAACGCCGTTCCGTTCGATCCGCGCAAGCCGTTCGACCCGTCGGGCGTCCGCATCGGCACGCCTTCCGTGACGTCACGCGGCATGGGGACCGACGTGATGGAGATGCTCGCCGCGTGGATCGATCGCGTCGCAAGCGCGCCGGCGGACGAGGCGCTCCTCGTCAAGGTTGCCGCCGAAGTGAAGTCGTTGTGCGTGAAGTACCCGGCGCCCGGCCTACGCGTGTAGTCTGCAGCCATGTCGCGGTGGTGGCTGATTTTTGCGCCCTTTGCGATCGTCTGCATGCTGACAATCGGGTGCCATCGCGGCAGTGCCAGCGCGGGGCTCGACGCTTCGGCGGACACGAGCGTCGTGGCTTCCCCTGTGCTTGGCCGGGGCAGCGAGCGCCGTCATTCATGAGCGCGCTCGAGCTCCAATCCTTGATCCAACGGTGCACGGCCCAGGCGGTGGAGGCCACTCATCCCGTCAGCAGAGTCGAGGTCGGCACCAGCAGGCAGATGCTCGTCTACGCCCAACTCGTCGGGGGGAGACGCACGCTCTCAGCTGTTGGTCGGCCTCTTGGGCTCTCCACCCGTCCTCTCCGCGTGGGCCATCACGGATTCACCTGCCGTGGCTGGCCAGAATCGCGGACCCAAGCCGGCCATGCGCGCGCGCGCTTCGACACGCTCGCGGGAGAGACCGTGATCGTCGAAGCGCTCACGACGGAGGTCTACGGGTTCAAAGCTGGCATCATCTCCGTCCCGTGGGAGCGCGTCTGGCGCAAGCGCGGCAAGACGTTGGTCGAGCTGGGCCGGTACGCCCTCGGTGGCTCGGCCGATGGGGAGAAGCCGACCGATCCGACACCGTGCGTCCGGCAAGGCACTCTTTCACGGTGACCGCGTGGAGTTCCGCGAGGAGGTGACGTGCATTTGGTCGACGACGAGCTACTCTGAAATGTACGTAGGATTGCCCCAGGAGATCGCCCGCACCATGACAGTGCTCGAGCACAGCTTCACGTTGCGGGGAGACAAACTCGAGCCCGATGCAACCTCGGAGACGCCTCCGCCTCGTCCCGGCAAGAAGAAACCTTGAGACTCGCCTTACTCGCGTCGTTGGCCCTCGCGTGCGGAGGCCAGGCTGCGCCCCCCACGAAGTCCGCGCCCGTCGCCTCGCTACAGCCCACAAGGGCCGATAGATGCCACGGCAGCCACAGATCGTCGTGGCCGAGGTAGGCGACGTAGCGGCCACGCGCACGCTGCAGCCCCGCGTTGTTGGGTGCGAACTGGCTCCCTGCATTGCGCCCCAGGTTGATCCACTGCAACCG
>ENA-OFCD01000348-OFCD01000348.1-metagenomes-genome-assembly--contig:-NODE-348-length-31089-cov-3.851550_pt1 | contig 31089 bp, 26 predicted proteins | sample MGYA00153392_OFCD01 | MGnify analysis MGYA00153392
GCAGTGGCGAAATCGTCTGGCAAGGCATTTTCGCCTCGCACAGTTTTGGCGTGACTGAGCCTAACCGGCCGCAGCTCTGCAAAGTGTCAGTTCTGGACCCGGGGGCGGAAGGTCAGCTCGCCCGACGGGCTGCGGTCGACCTCGATGATCGTGTTCAGGGGAAACTCGCCGGCCAGCACCCGCTTGGCGAGCGCGTCCTCGACGTATTTCTGGATGGCGCGCTTGAGCGGGCGCGCGCCGTATTGAGGATCGAAGCCGCGATCCAGCAACAGATCGATCACGCCCTCGTCCACCTCGAGCAGCAAATCGCGCTCCAACAAGCCCTCGCGCGTGTACACCTTGCCCAGTTCTCGCTGCGCGATGCGACGCATGTCACCGCGCTGCAGCGCGTGGAACACCAAGATACGGTCGATGCGATTGAGAAACTCTGGGCGATACGTCGCCTCGAGCGCGCGTCGCACGTCGCGTGAGATCTCCTCGGAGTCCGCGCCCTTGCTTCCGAAGCCGATGCCGCTCGATTGTTGGCGCACGTTGCTCCCGACGTTGGAGGTCAGGATGAGCAGCGTGTGCCGGAAGTCCACGGTCTCTCCGCTCGCGTCGGTCAGTCGACCGTCGTCGAAGACCTGCAGAAAGAGGTCCGCGAGGTTCGCGTGGCCCTTCTCGAACTCGTCCAACAGCACCACGCTGAACGGGTGCCGCCGCACGTGGTCCGTGAGGATCCCCGTCTTGCCCGACTTCGGATCTCCGATGAGCTTCTCGAACGAGTGAAAGTCCTTGTACTCGCTCATGTCGACGCGAAAGATCTTCTCGCGAGTGCCAAATAGAAATTCGCTAGTGGCTTTGGCCAACTCGGTCTTCCCGACCCCCGTGGGGCCGACGAACAACAACACTCCCGCAGGCTGATCAGGATCGTTCAATCCCGTTTTGTAGAGCGCGAGGATGTCCGCGACCGCGCTCACGGCCTCTGGCTGACCGAGCACGCGGTCCGCCAAGAACTGCTGCATTTCGTCGTAGGTGGTGCGCGCATGCGGCGAGAGCATGTGCATCGGCAGACCCGTCTGCTCGCCGAACACGGTCTCCACGAAGGGCACGTCCACCGGCTCCAAACGCGGAGTCCCAAATACCGGTTTAGCGGCCTGCGCGACGCGCCTCAACAGGTCTACGCCTTTGCCCGGGAAGCTCTGCGTCGGCAGAAACTTCTTCGCGAGCGAATACACGCGGTCGATCGCCGCCTTGTCGAACGCGGGGGCGAGACCGGCCGCGACGCGCATCAGCAAGTCGCGAGTCTCCTCGTCGCTGGTCTCGTGTACGGCGACGGCGTGGAAATCGCGAGAGAGGCTCGCGTGCTCTCTGCAGAGCTTCTCCCAGCGCCCGGGCGTCGTCTCGCCGAACAGCACGAGCTTGCCGGCCTCGATGCCTGGCCGCATCAGCTCGTAGATGCCGCGCGGGTTGGTGCTGTACGAGCCGGCGTAGGGCAGGTTCCAGAGGTCCGTCACGTAGACGAGGCGCTTCTTGTTCGCGTGAGCGAGCAGCGCGCGGATGCGTGTCTCTTGTTGCCCCGTATACCGAGTATCGGCGCAGAGGCCGACCGTCGATATCTCGAATACGCGCGAGCCGTCGAGCTCCGGGATGCGCTGCTCTCTCATGTAAGAGAGGAGCTTGCGGACGACTGCGGTCTTGCCCACTCCCGCGGGTCCGAGCAGCACGACGCTGCGACCCTGCGCCAGAGAGCGCGCGAGAGCGGTCGTCTCGTCTTTGCGGCCGTAGGTCTTCTCTCCGGTGGCCACGGGATCGGCGGTGAGGTCTCGCCCCTCGGTCGCCAGCAGATCGATGTCGTCAGTCACGCGCGAACTATACGCTGCTTCGGGGCCAGGTCGTTTCGCAACAAGTTTGCGCCCGCATGCCTTAGAGGGCGAAGATCCCCAGATGCGCGCTCACATCTTGGAGGATGACGTCATCCGTCGCGCCGAAACGACCGACGAGGTGCGTCGCGCGTATGTGGACGGCAAGACGATGTGGATCGACCTCCACGATCGCACTGCGGAAGCCGATCGGGTATTACGCGAGGTCTTCTCGATCCATCCGCTGGTCGCCGAGGACATGTGGCTCGATCGGTCGGTCCCGAAGATCGACGAGTTCGACGACTACACGTACATCGTGGTGCACTCCATCGCGCGTGGCAGCACGCCGACGAAGGTGGAACTGCGCGTCGTCGATGTGGTCGTCGGAAAGCGGTTCGTCATCACCCAACAGCGCGACAGGCATCAGCGAGAGTCGCTCGCCGAGCACATCCAGCTGCATCCAGAGCTCCTCGCCGGCGACACGTCTTGGCTGCTCCACAGGATCCTCGATGACGTCGTGGACGGCTACCTCCCGTTCGTAGAGGGCTACGTGCGGCGTGTGGACGAGGTGGAGCACAGCGTGCTCGTCGCGCATCCCCCGGACCCGCGCAAGCTCGAGGAGGAGATCTTCGCGCTCCGCCGCACCATTCAAATGCTCGCGCGCATCACTCACCACCAGCGCGAGATCTTGGCGCAGCTCGCGCTCGGCAAGGTGCTGAACATGCCGAAGGACGTGGTCCCCTACTTTCGCGACGTGAGCGATCACTTCGTGCGAGTGGCCGAAGATGTGGACCGTTACGGCGACGCCGTGAACGACGCGATGGATGCCTACCTCAGCATGCAATCGAACCACATGAACCAGACGATGAAGACGCTGACCTTGATGACGACGTGCCTCCTTCCGATGAACCTCATCGCGTCGATCTACGGAATGAACTTCCAGCACATGCCTGAGCTGTCCTGGCCGTGGGGCTACCCGTTTGCGCTCGCGATGATGGCGTCGATAGGCGGGGCAATCCTCCTGTTCTTCAAGACCAAGCGCTGGTTCTGAACACCAACACCCACAAATAAGGGCCTCCCGTCGCGATCCTCCGCCGCCGTCGGCAGAGAACATGATAGCTAACGTAGTGTACGAAGATGGCCGACGGACGACCTGGATATCTGCCTGGGCTCGACGGGATTCGTGCCCTCGCTGTGGGTGCGGTGGTCGCGTATCACCTCCAAGTGCCGTTCTTCGACGGCGGCCTGCTCGGAGTCAGCGTGTTCTTCACGCTCAGCGGCTATCTCATCACGTCCCTTTTGATTCAGGGCTTCGAGCGGGGCGGCCGCATCGAGCTGAAGGCGTTTTGGATCCGCCGCGCACGGCGCCTGTTGCCTGCACTGCTCCTCATGTTGCCGGTCGTCGTGACGACCACCGCGATCGCCCGCCCTGACAAGCTCGCCACCACCGCGCGCCAGGCGCTCGAGGCGCTTCTGTATGTAGCAAACTGGACAACGATCGCGCGCGGTGATGATTATTTCCAGCGCTTCTCGGGACCAGGACCCCTCGATCACCTGTGGTCTCTCGCTATCGAGGAGCAGTTCTACATCGTGTGGCCCCTCCTCGTCATCTCACTGCTTGCCCTCGGCGCTCGCGTCAAATGGGGGCGTGCGCCGCTCGTCTTCATGACGATCGCGCTCGCGGCGGCGTCCACGTGGACGATCGCGCACCTCTACGAGCCGCTCGCGATGAACAACACCCGCGCCTACGAGGGCACCGACGCACGCGCGGCTTCGTTGTTGGTGGGCGCGTTGGTGGCGACGGTGCTGCCGTTCAATCGCGTGGCGGAGGTCTCCGGCAGGGCGCGCATCGCGATCGACGTCGCCGGTGCGCTTGGTCTCGCCATGGTGATCGCGTGCATCGCGCGCACGGACGAGTACTCGCCCGGACTGTACCGCGGAGGTGAGCTCGGGCTCTCCACCGCGACGGTCGCGCTCGCTGTCGCGGCATCGCATCCGACTACGCTCATCGCACGCGCGCTCGGCGTGCTGCCCTTGCGCTGGGTCGGGGCGCGCTCTTACGGAGTCTATTTGTGGCACTTGCCGGTGGTCGCGTTCATGCCGCCGACCGTGCTGATGGACCAGCCCGTCCTCCGCGCCGCGGTGCAGGCCGGCTTGATCGTGCTGCTCGCTGCGGCCTCGTTCCGTTTGCTCGAAGACCCCATCCGCCGGCGCGCGACCGGTCGCACACGCCTCGCGTTGCGTGCGCTGGTGCTCGCGCCGATCGCGACGCTCGCACTCGTGGTGTGGCCGCTCCGTTTCCCGCCAACCGAACTCGAGGCGCTCGCGTCCGAGCCCGCGAAGCCCGTAGCGGTGTCCGCTCCGGCGCCTGCGGTGTCGATCGCGCCCATGCCGCGCACGGTGATCGCTCCAGGCGCACCATCCACGTCATGCCGCGAGGTGGCGCACGTCGGAGACTCCACGTCGCTCGGCCTCGTCTCCAGCGCGTTCATCCCCAACGCGGACGACCAGATCCCCGCGCGCTATCGCGCAGTCGGCGTGGAGCACTTCTTCAACGAGATCAGCGGCGCGCGCAGCATGGTCGAGACCCTCAATCATCAGCCCAACGCGACCGAGATCGTCACGCTTCGACGCGCGAGCGGCTACAACGGCTGCTACGTGATCGCGCTCGGGACCAACGATCCTGCGAACACTGGCGGCAACGTCGCGATGCTCGGCGCTCGCATCGACACCATGATGGCGCGGATCGGCGACCGCCCCACGCTCTGGACGACCACCAAGACCTTGAAGGACAGAGGCCCGTACCAGAACGCGAACATGGTGGCGTGGAACCAAGCGCTCACCGCAGCGTGCGCACGTCACGGGACGATGCGCGTCTACGATTGGGCGGGCGAGGTTCAAGACGGCTGGTTCACCTCGGATGGCATCCATCCCAACCCCACGGGCTACAAAGAGCGCGCCTCACGGTTCGCCACTGCCCTCGCCCGCGCGTTCCCGAAGGACGGCTCGTCCTCTACGTGTGTCGTTCACGCGACGCCGTGATCTCCAAGAGCGGAACGGGCTCGTCGATCCTCACGCAAGCAGATGCGTATTGTTCGCTTTGGCAGTTCATGCGTGGATGTTCAGGCGCTTGAACGTGGATGTTCCGACCGGCGCGCACGGACGTCAGTCGTCCATCACGTACCAACGGCCGTCGACCTCGTGAAATCGGATCGTCTTGTCGCCGTCCTTTTCGTACGTCGCAATGTGATCCACTGAGTTGATCTCGGGCGCCTTGTCGCGCGCATGGACCAAGAGCAAGACGAGGTCTTTGTCTTTCTCCTGCCGAACGAACGTCGCGATCACGTCGTCGAGCGGCTGTGTGTCCGTGAGCTTCTTCAGGTCCGCGGGGTCCACGAACGTCTGGAAGAGCTCCTCGAAATCGCGCCTCTGCAAGAGCGCGAGCATCCGGACGATCGTGTTGCGCGGACTGCCGATGACAGCGGCCGCGGGTGGGGATTTCCACGCGCCTGACGTGCTCGGCGCGGCGGCGCTCGATGCGACGGGAGCCGTCGCCGACGTCGGGACGTCACGCGGAATCGTCACGGTCGTCGTGGAGGTAGCCGCGCCGCAACCCACGAGCGCGATGACGTACAGCCCACGAATCATGGGTGATCGGCGACCGGCGGCGCGGGCGGAGTCACCGGCGGTGATGCGCAGGGCATGCTCGCCGACGCGCGTGCGGTGACCGCGACGTAGACGCGTACGTAGCTCCCGTGCGGGTACGCACCCGTGATCTCGAGCTTGTCGACGTCTCCCTTGAAGCACCCGTTCGCGTCGCCGAACGTGAGGTCTGCACCGAGCTTGTCGCGCACGGGCTTGAGCCGCTCACCGAGATCGAGCCGCAGTGACGCACGCGCTTGGTCTCGAATTTTGTCGCCGTCCGTCATCGCCTTGAGCGACAAGAGGAAGTTCTTGGTCTCGATGGTCGGCTCCAAATCTGGAATCGCCAGCTCGTTGTCGACTACCGACAAGTGACCCGTCAAGAATAGGTCTCCGTCCAGCTCCGCGTCGATCCCGAACTTGTGGACGGGCCCGGCGATGTGCATTTTCAGCACCATTTTGCCCTCGGACTCGTACAAGTCGGGCTTCTCCAAGTAGAGCTTCGGATAGTCCGCAGAGAAGAAGTACTTCCCGTCCGTGAAGACCACGCCCATCGCGCGGGTGAGCTCCTCGTAGCTCGCGGCGACCGGTATGGTGACGGTGAAGGGGCCGGACGCGAGCGTGGCGACATTGGCGAGCGCGGGGAGCGGCATGTTCGCGTCGGGCTCAGCGCAAGGGATGGTGACCGACGGCGCGACGATGATCGCGAGGTCCTTCTCGATGCCGTCCGCGACCACCGTCGGCCCCGCCTCGACGCCCAGCACCTTGAGCAGCGCGCATCCCTTCGCGTCGCCGATCGGCACCGGAATCGGCACGGCGACCTTCGCGTAGGCCTTCTCGATCGTCGGCTTCAGATCTTGGGTGAACTCCTTGAGCTTGGTGGTCACCTGCGCGGAGACGAGGTCGAGCACGCCCGCGAACGACTCGGCCATTTTCACTTTGCGATCGGACGACGTGGCCTTCACCTCCACGCCTTGGAGCTTCAGTGCGTACTCGGTGTTGATCACGGGCTCGGCGACGACGTGCAGATCGATCGAGAACTCCGGGCTCGCGACGCCAACGTCCACCTTCGCGGTGACGTGCGCATCCAGCACGATGCGACCCTGGCTGAACGTGAGCTCCAGCGGCATGCGCTGCCACCAGTAGCGGCGCTGCCCGCCCAGCGCGAACGTGCCCTCGCCGATCTTGGGGACCGCGTCGTCGAGCGCTGTCTTCAAAGAGGCGCTGGTCACCGCGACATGCACGACGATGCGCGAGGGCGCAGGGTCGGCGACCGGCGGTGAAGGCGACTGCGCAGGACGCGGCGGATACACGGCGCCGAAGCGCCCGCACGAGACGAGCGCGGCGATGGCGAGGAGCCACATCAATGCGACCACGGTGCGTTTCGTCATGCGAAGGGTGAACTACACCAACGCCCGCACAAGCAACCCAATTCCGCTCGTGATGTGGATGCCGCCCAATAGGACGGCTCGCATCTGTAACGTTGGCGTACAGACGCGTCGCTAACGGCGGCCAGTTTCCAGACGCTCACGCGCTCTCACGCGCGGACCTCTCCGCGATTGGCCTTACGCATGCACGCGCCCGTACACTCGAGGCGCTCTCGCGCGCGGTCGCCGAGGACGCTCGGGTGCTCGACTCTCGAGCGTCTCTACTGGCTCTCCCTGGCGTCGGCGCGTGGACCGCGGAGTACGTGATGATGCGTGCCGGCCGCGAGCCTGACGCGTTTCCCTCGTCGGATCTCGTCCTCTCACGCGCGATGGGCGGTGCCTCGCCGAAGGAGCTCCTACGTCGCGCGGAGGCATGGCGCCCTTGGCGCGCGTACGTCGCCGTTCGACTCTGGACGCAACGAGGCAAGGCGGGTTGACGAATAGCACGATCGTCCCATACTGCTGGCATGACGAAGGGGCAGGACACGCACGCGTCGCTCGTGGACGCCGCGATCTCTTTCGCGAGCGAAGAGGGCCTCGCCGGGATCACGATCGGCAAGCTGGCGGACAAGGTAGGAATGTCCAAGAGCGGCCTATTCGCGCACTTCTCGTCGAAGGAGAACCTGCAGGTCGAGGTGCTCAAGGGCGCGATCGATCGCTTTGTCGTCATGGTGGTGAGCCCAGCGCTCAAGGCACCGCGAGGCGAGCCACGCGTTACGGCCCTCTTCGAGCGCTGGCTCGCGTGGAAGGACATGCTCCCGGGCGGCTGTATTTTCGCGGTGGCGTCGGTCGAACTCGATGACAAGCCAGGCCCCGCGCGCGATCTGTTGGTTGCCTCGCAGCGAGATTGGATGGAGACCCTCGCCACCGCCGCGCGCATCGCCAAGAAGGAAGTCCACTTCAGGCGGGACCTCGACGTAGACCAGTTCGCCCACGAGTTTTACTGCCTCGGGCTGGGCCAGTTCCACGTGTCTCGACTGCTGCGCGATCCCAAGAGCGACCGACGCGCGCGCTCCGCGTTCGACCGACTCATCCGCGACGCACGCCACCACGCCTCCTGAAAATGAAAGGCCCAACGCCATGGCACCCCAGACCTCATCACCGTCTAAAAATAGCACGAACGTTCGCACTCTTTCCTGGCAGCTGCGCGCGATGAAAGCCGGCTTGCGGGCGCTTGAGGCGACGTCGCCTGCGCTCGCGGCGAAGGTCGGCGTGGAGCTGATGTTTCACACGACGCGCCACCCAGCGCCACTCGTCGAGCGCGAGCTCTTGGCGCGCGGAGAGCGCTTTTCCGTGCTGGCAGGCAAGCGCCGTCTCGCGGCGTGGAGCTTCGGGCAAGGTCCCACGGTGCTGCTCGTGCACGGCTGGAATGGTCGCGCGGGGCAGCTAGGATTCATGGTCGATCCGCTCCTCGCGCGCGGGTTTCGCGTTGTGACCTTCGACGCTCCGGGCCACGGTGAGAGCGAGGGTACGACGGCGTCGCTCCCCGAGTTCGCCGACGCGGTGGACTCCGTGCTCGAGCACGTCGCGACTCCGTTCTTGCCCGTCCAAGCGATCGTGGCGCACTCCATGGGAGGCGCCGCGGTGACGTTCGCGATGAGCCGGCACACGCGCGCGCCGAGTGCCGAGCACGAGCGTGCTCTCAGGGATCCGCTCCCCGTTCGCCGCTTCGCGTTCGTCGCGCCCCCCATCGACTTGCGCGACTTCGTGCGTGGCTTCTCGCGATTGAGCGGCCTCGGACCCGAGACGCAGGCAGAACTCACCCGGCGCATCGAGTCTCGGCTGTCGCTGCGTCTCGAAGAGCTGCATGCGCCCACGCTAGCGCGAGAGCTGGACGCGCCGCTCTTGGTCGTTCACGACGAGGGCGATCGCGAGGTGCCCGTGCGCTGCGGCCGCGAGCTCGCCGCGGCTTGGCCGGGCGCGCGCCTCACGATCACGCAGGGACTCGGACATACGCGAATCCTGCGAGATCCAGCGGTGATCGCGGAGCTCACGGCCTTCGTCGCCGGCGGACAAACGCACTAGAGTCGGGCCCCATGAACGTGATCGTCTTCGGGTCGACTGGCATGGTCGGTCAAGGTGTCGTGCGTGAGTGCTTGCTGGACCCTGAGGTCCTGCGCGTCGTCACGGTCGTTCGCGCCGCAACGGGTCTCGCGCACGACAAGCTCAGAGAGATCGTGCACGCTGACTTGAGCGATCTCTCCACCATCGCCGGCGAGCTCGCGGGATTGGATGCGTGCTTTTACTGTCTCGGCGCGTCCTCCTCCGGTCTCGCCGAGGACGCTTATCGCCGCATCACGGTGGGTCTGACCGAGTCCGTTTGTGAAGCGCTCATCGCTGCGGGCGGTGTCCGCGCGATGGTCTTCGTCTCGGGCGCCGGATCGGACAACACGGGCAAGTCCAAGGTGATGTGGTCGCGTGTCAAAGGCCTTGCAGAGAACTACGTGCTCGCCCTCCCCTTCGAGACGAAGTGCGTATTCAGACCCGCGTTGATCCAACCGCGTCACGGCGAGGTCTCGAAGACGCGCGCGTACCGCGTGCTGTACGCGCTGATCTCGCCGCTCATGCCGGTCTTGCGGCTCGTCGCCGGAAAGCACATGACGACGACCGAGACTGTCGCAAGGGCGATGCTACGAGTCGCCAAGAACGGCGCCTCTCAGCCGATCTTCGAGAACCACGAGATCAACGCGCTCGTCACGTGATGAACGCGGCTCGTCGAGATCGCGCTAAGGTGCGGCGAATGAAATCGAGCCTCGCGTTCCTCCTCGTTCCGTTCATCGCTTGTGGCGGCGCATCGACCCCGGCGAACGCGCCGGCGGCGAACCCCGGCCTCGACGCGGTGCTCGCTGGACCGCAGCGCACAGAGGCCGAGCGCGAGCGTGACGTCTATCGCCACCCGCGTGAGACGCTCACGTTCTTCGGTTTGACCGAGGCGATGACGGTCGTGGAGCTCGCGCCCGGGCAGGGTTGGTACACGGCGATCCTCGCCCCCTACGTGCATGACCACGGCAAGATGTTCATCACGGCGCCCACGGCGGACGCACCTCCGGAGGCGCAACAGAACGGCAAGGCGCTGTTCGATCGCCTGACGAAGAGCCCGACGATGTTCGATCGCGTCACGCCCGTGATGGCCGACATCAAGAAGGACTACGCGCTCGGCCCGGACGGCTCGGCGGACCTGGTGCTCACGTTCCGCAACCTGCATGGGTGGATTCGTGATGGCGTCATGGACAAGGTCTTCAAGTCTGCGTTCACGGTGTTGAAGCGTGGCGGCACGCTGGGAGTCGTCGAGCACCGCGCGGCGGCGGGCGCGCCGAGTGATGCGCAGAGCATCGCCAAGAGCGGATATGTCCCCGAAGCCGTTGCGATCGATTTCGCCACGAAGGCGGGCTTCGTGGTGGCGGACAAATCGGAAATCAACGCGAACGCCAAAGACACGAAGGACTACCCGAACGGCGTGTGGAGCTTGCCTCCGACCTACGAGGGTGGTGACGTGGACAAGGCTAAATTCAAGGCGATCGGCGAGAGCGACCGCATGACTTTGAAGTTCAAGAAGCCCTGATCGAAGGGGCCGCGCTATGCTCCGTGGCGCAATGAATAAACTCGTTTTGATCGCGGCTTGCCTGGCCTGTACACCTCCGGCAAAGACCGCCGAAGTGCCCCGCAGCGCCGTCGGCACCGAGCAGGCGCGCCTCACGACGATGCTCATGGGCCCGACGGCGGACGAGGCTACGGCGACAGGACTCGCGCGCGAGCTGGTGCAGGACGACGCGTGGGTCGTGGAGGCCGGCACGCGCCACACGTGCGTCGCGTTCGTCGCGCGCACACCTCGAACGCTCTCCACGTCTCCGGCAACGTGGACCTTCGAGATCGACGGCGCCCCCATCACACCGGACCTGCGCGAGCCAAGCTATCAGTCCTATGCGTTCGTCGGCGACGCGCCCGGAAAGACGGACGTGAACGTGGTGGTCGACCGAGGCGTCATCTGCGGCCCACCACATCCGACCGACGACAACGTCTCGTTCGTGATCCATTTTCGACAGGAAAACATCGAGTGGTACGAGCGCTTCGAATGGAAGTTGAAGGGCGACCCCGTGGGGAGTTGAATGTTGAAACCGTGGGCGCTCGTCCGTAGCCTTCACGGTCCAATGGCGAAACAGAATGGCACCAAGGGGCGAGTCGTCGAGCTGGCCGCGCTGCTGCGCACCTACAAAGATGCGTACTACAACGGCCAGCCAAAGGTCTCCGACGCCGCGTACGACGCGCTCGAAGACGAGCTGCGCAAGCTAGATCCGGAGAACGCGGTGCTCGCGAGCATCGGTGCGCCGTTGCGAGAGCAGGCCGTGACCGAGTGGGAGAAGGCGCGCCACGCGATCCCGATGGGCTCGCTCAACAAGGCGGTGAACGAGGCCGAGTTCCGGCAATGGCTCGCGCTCTGCGAGAAGCTCGGACAAGAGAGCAAGCTGCCACCCATCTCGAAGGACCTGCTCGTGACCGAGAAGCTCGACGGGCTCTCACTCGCGGTGAACTACGAGAAGGGAAAGTTGGTCGAGGCCATCACGCGCGGAGACGGACAGATCGGCGAGCGCATCACGCAGAACGCGCGCCGCATGAAGGGCGTGCCCGCGAAGCTGCCGGAGGCGATCACGGTCAGCCTACGCGGCGAGATCATCTTGTACTTGAGCGACATGAAGAAGGGCTGGCCCGGCTACGACAGCCCGCCTCGCAACAAAGCCGCCGGCACGTCCAAGCGCTACGACGGCGAGGGCTGCGAGCACCTCACGGTGATGTTCTACGACATCGAGGGCGACAAAGAGTTCGACACCGAAGAGGAGAAGTACTCGCGCATCGAGAAGCTCGGCCTCATCGTTCCACCCTTCACGATCACGGACGCAGATGGCGTGCTGAAGATCCACAAGGACTACGCGACCAACAAGCGCGCGGCTCTCGACTACGAGATCGACGGCTTGGTCGTGCGCGCCAACGACATGCGCTCTCAGCACTTGTTGGGTGAGCTTGCGGATCGCCCGCGCGGCGCGGTCGCGTACAAATTCGCCAGCATGGCTAAAATTAGCACTGTTTTGGCGATCGAGTGGGACACGGGACCCACTGGCCGAGTCACGCCGATCGCGACAGTCGCCCCCGTGGAGCTCGGCGGCGCGGTCGTGCAATCGGTCGTGCTCCACAACGCTTCGAACACGGAGCGACTCGGCATTGGCGTGGGTGACGAGGTGCTCGTGTCGCGACGCAACGACGTCATCCCTCACTTGGAAGAGGTCGTCGTCAAACACGGCCCGACGGTCACAATCCCGACGAAGTGCGCAGTCTGCAAAGAGGGTCTGACTCGCAAGGGCGAGTACCTCGTCTGCACCAACATGGATTGTCGCGCGCTCGTCGAGGGGCGCATCCAGCGTTGGGTCGGCGTGCAAGACATCCACGAGTGGGGCGAGAAGATCATCGCGCAGCTCGTCGAAGCCAAGCTCGTGCGTGAGCCCGCGGATCTCTACAAGTTGAAGGTGGAGCAGATCGCCAAGCTCGAGCGGCGCGGCACCATCATCGCCACGAAGGTGTTGGAAAATCTCAATGCCAAGTTGCCGCTCACTTTGCCCGTATTTTTAGCCTCTTTGGGGATCGACGACTTCGCGCTCGAGACTGCCAAGTTGATCGTCAGTAGCGGCTACGACACGCTCTCCAAGGTCCAGGGCGTGACCGACGAAGAGCTCGGCGCGCTCAAGGGAATGGGGCCCACTCGTGCGAAGAGCGTCGTCGCGGGTCTGCTCGCGCGCAGAGACGAGATCGCCCGATTGCTCGCGGCGGGCGTCGTCCCCGTCGCGCCGAGCGCCGGCGGCGCATTGAGCGGCAAGATGTTCTGCTTCACGGGCGCGCTGCCGCTGCCGCGCAAGGAGTACGAGGCGATGGTCGAGCAGCACGGCGGCACCGTGTTGTCGGGAGTCACGAAGGAGCTCCACTATCTCGTGATGGCGGATCCCAACAGCGGATCGAGCAAGGCCGAGAAGGCGAAGAAGTACGGCACGCAATGCATCGACGACAAAGAGTTCCTCGTGATCGTCGCAGCAGCCGGAGACGCACCTGCCGCCGAAGAAGAACCTGCCGCCGCAGAAGAACGTGAAGAGCAACGACAGGAGGTTCCTGGCGCGCCAAAAAAGAAGCCGACCAAGGCCGCAAAACCCGCCGCGCCCGCGGGTCCACGCGGAGCGGCGCTCTCGGAAAAGAGTGTTTGTTTCACCGGCGCGCAGCCACGCAAACGCGACGAACTCGAGCAAATGGTGGTGCGCAACGGCGGCGCTGTGATGGACCGCGTCACCAAAGGGCTCACTTATTTGGTCATGGCGGACCCCGAGAGCGGCTCCACCAAGGCGCGCAAGGCACGCGAGGTCGGCACCGAGTGCATCGACTTGGCTGCGCTCGACGCCATCATCGTAAAGGCAGGCGGCGCGATCTGAGGCGGCTGCCGATTCGCGGGAAGACGGGAAGACTCACTCAGTGCGCGCGCGAACCGTATTTTTTGGGGGGTTTGGTCACGTGAAATCCCCAATTAACTGTGTTCATCGGGTTTGGGTGACATCCATTTCCCGCCTTCCCGTGACTTCTCCTGCCCCACGCGGACAAAAAGAAAACGCGCGGGGCTCCGTTCGAAGAGCCGCCGCGCGTCTAGCTTGGTGTGATGTGTCGTCGTGCTTAGAGCACTTTGACGTTCTCTGCGCGCGGGCCTTTCGGGCCTTGTCCTTCCATAAAGGACACGCGCTGACCTTGTTTCAGGTCCTCGAACCGCACGCCCTCGACAGCAGACATGTGAAAGAACAGGTCTTTCCCGCTGCCGGTCTCGATAAATCCGAAACCCTTGTCCGTCAACCGCTTGATAGTGCCTTCAGCCATTCGATCCATCCTTGGAGCAGCGCGACTCATCTCTCGGGAAATGCTCCCTTGAGACTCGAAGCGATAGGGGCGCAGTAGGAGCCTGCTTTGCGCTGGGAGTCAAGACCGGTTGTTCGTTCGATCCGAAGCGCATTGGCTTACCCAGCAACATTTGACCCGGGGGGGCCAATATTTCCAAAAGGTCACGCGCAGCTTCGTGCTACGAGGACCGCGCTCGTACGGTGCCGTTGGTACCGCGATACCCATAGAAACAAACACGGAGAGAAGCATGGACATCCTCACGGCACTGAATCGGGAAGCCGATTACTCCAAGACTCAACTTCAATTCATTCTTGGGGCGTGGGTGATGAGCTCCCTTATCGAGAAGAAGAAGAAGATCTCTCTCTCGGATGGGGACATCGCAGAAGGCGACTACGACAAGCGGTCGCTGTATTCGCTGCTGTACGCGCTCTATCGCTCGATGGGCGAAGTGAAAGCCGCGACCGGCGAACGCTACGAAGTGACGTTCAACACGTGGGGATACGCGTGGCCAAAGGCTTGGGGCGAGTGTCCCAACCGCGCTACGGATCCGCAGCTATTTGGCCAGAACGCGTATGCCGGCCTCTACCACTTCGACGCCGTGAAAAAGTACATCGCCGAGCGCGACGGCAAGGTCCATATCATCGAGATGGGTTGCGGCACGGGCGCAGGCGCGCACCACGTCTGCAGCAAGGTCCTCCCGAATGCCACGTACGAAGCCGTGGATTTGCAGGCCGCCGCGATCCTCACTTGCAAGCGCAAGTTCGTCCCGCAGCTCAACGGTCGCCTCAAGGCGACGTGTGGCGACGCCTCAGAGCTCAAGAGCCGGAACGGCACCGCGGATTTCGTCGCCGTCAACGAGACGCACGTCACCGAAATGCCGGGCGTGGCGACCGACGAAGACCGTCGCTTCTTCCAGACCGCCTACGACATGCTCAAGCCGGGCGGCTATTTGGTTTGGGGCAACGCGATCCCGGATTCCACCTGGAAGCCCTGCTTCGACGTCCTCGAGAGCGTCGGCATGAAGAAGATCGAAGAGGCCGACGTGACCAAAGAGGCCGTGCTCGCCCGCGATGAAGACAAGGCACGCATCGACACGTTCGTCGACCAGTGCATCCGCAGCTTCCCCGCGTTCCGCATCCCGATGCTCGGGAGCCGCAAGCGCGCGGAGGCCGAGGTGTCGCTGAAGAACTTCTGCCGTAACCCCGGCACCAGGCTCTACATCAACATGGTCGACGGTACGGACACGTACAAAGTCGTCCTCTTCCAAAAGCCGATCACCGCGGCGAGCTGACACGGAAGCTTCCGCATTAACGTTTTGGTGATCAAAACCCCGGTCGTCGCACATTTCTAGCGACTGGGGCTTAGTTGAAAGGGCATTGTCATGAAGAAGAGCAGCGCGTTTATTTGGATCTTCGGAGGCGGCGTCGCCGTAGCGAGCGCCGGCTTCGGCATGGTCGCATGCAGCAGCTCCTCTCCTATCGACAACACGATCGTCCCGGGACCTGACGGCTCGAAGAAGGACACGGGAGGCAACAACCCCGATACCTCGATCGATCCCGACGGGAACGTCAACCCGGACTCGAGCATGGGCTGCGCAAAGCCGCCGATGTTCTTTCCCCCCAGCATGAAGGGCCTCTACTGCCCGTTCAGCAAGTCGGGAGACGCGGGGTCTACCTACTGCACGGTTGGCTCGCAGGTCTGCTGCTTGTCTCCCTCTGCCGAAGCGGGCGCGTCAGTGTGTGCGGCGAACGCGAACGCCTGTCCGATGGGTGATCCAATCTGGGCGTGCTCGGCTCCCGAAGAGTGCCCCATGGGCAACGTGTGTTGCCTCACCGCTGGCCCCACCGTAGCCGACCCGAACTGCACGGGTTTCCTGAAGACCAAGGGCTTCAACAATACGCGCTGCGCCACGGCGCAGGCGTGCACGGGCACGATCGACGCTGGCAAATACGTCGACAACCAATACGTTACTTGCACCAAGCAAGCTGACTGCACGACGGGCACCTGCACCCCGGTCAAGACCTCGGGCACCTCCATCGGCATCTGCATGTAACGGTCTGCTGCGTCCCCGGCTTCGCTCAACGCGCGACCCCTAAAGGCCGCGCGTTGGCGTTTAAGGGATCTGACGCCTGCTTTTCGGACTGCTGTGGTACTGGTGCTTTTATGAAGAAGCTAATCTTCCGTCTCCTATGCGCGACGGGTCTCCTTGTCCTCTGCGTTCCGCAGGGCTGCGTCGAGTACTCGAGCTTCTGCAGCAACGCGGTCGACTGTGTCGGCGGCAACGACAAGGACAAGTCCGCGTGCGCCGATGGCCTCGAGGGTGAAGAAGACGCCGCGAAGGACTACGGTTGCTCGACTCAATTCGACGCATGGCAGACATGCCTAGAGACGAACTCGGTGTGCGTGCAGCGCAGCTACACGACACAAGCGTGCAATGCCCAGAACGACGCGGTCGAGGCATGCATCAAGGCCAATAGCGCTCTCCGAAAGTAAGCGGCGAAAAGTCCGCCGAGGACGTGCCGGTCCCTGATAGACCTCTGGGACCCTAAAATGATCCCCGGACTTGGTCGCGATCAAATCACCCTCGGGAGCGCTCCCGATGCGGACGTAGTCGTTCAAGGGCCTGGAGTTGCGCCGCATCACGCGCGCGTCATCAAGCAGAACGGCCAGCTCTTTTACGTTGATCTAGGCCAAGGCCAGAGCTTCGCAAACGGTGCGGCAGTCGCGCCGCAGCAGCCCGTGCCGTTCGATTTTCGAACTGCGTTCACGATGGGCCAGTCGCCCGTGCCGCTATCACACCCGGCGATCGTGATGATGCTCATGTCGCCGGGCCAGCTGCCTGCCCCGCGCGGGCAGGTGATCGTGGGCCGCGACGCGACGCGATCCTCGCTGACGATCGCACACAACTCGGTGAGCTCGCAGCACGCCACGGTGATGCTCGACCGCATGATGGCGATGGATCATGGCTCGACGAGCGGCACGTACGTCGGCGGACCGCAGCCAATCTCGCCGAACCAGCCGGTGCCGATTGATCCGAACGGCGTCGTCGCGTTCGGTCCGGTGCCTGTCCCCGTGTCGTTGCTCGGACAGTGGGCGCAGGCTGCAGCCGCCGCGGGCCTGGCCGCACCCAACGCGGCGGCGCCCCCGCAGGCCGCGTCCCCTCAGGGCCTCGCTCCAGACAACGCCGCGCCGCGAAAGCATCGTACCGTCATCGGCGAGCTGAACATGGCTCAGATGCAGGGCGGTGGCGCCGACTCCGTCATCTCGATCGGCCGCACGCCTGACAACAAAATCGTCGTCGCGCATCCGCAAGTCTCATCGCACCACGCGCGCATCCTCAATCAGGGCGGGCAGCTGATCCTCGAAGACCTCCGCAGCGCGAACGGAACGTTCGTACGCGGACAACGGCTCGCTCCTGGCGCGCGCGTGCCCATCGCGAACGGCGAGAAGGTCTACATCGGCCCGATGCCGCTGCTGATCCAGATCGCGGGTCAGCAGATCAACGTCGTCGTCGAGGACCAACAAGCCTCGTGGGCCGGCAAGCCGCTCTACGAAATCGAGGCGTGGGACCTCTTCTTGGAAGTGCCGGATCGCGACAACAAGGGCGCGATGAAGACCCTGCTCGACCACGTGTCGTTCAAGGCGCTTCCCGGCGACATGATCGCACTCATGGGTCCGTCGGGCGCTGGCAAGACCACGCTCTTGATGACGCTCAACGGCTATTTGCCGCCCACTTCGGGCCAAGTGCGTATCAACGGCGAGGACCTGTACGCCATCTACGACGCGCTGCGCGGCTCGATCGGGTACGTCCCGCAGGACGACATCGTGCACCCCGAGCTTACGGTCTTCGAGGCGGTGAAGTACTCCGCGCAGTTCCGCCTGCCTCCCGACTACTCGGACGACGAGATCGACAACCTCGTCGATCAGACGCTGCGCGATCTCGGCCTCGAGGCCGTGCGCAACCTGCAGATCGGAAAGCCCGAGAAGAAGGTGCTCTCGGGCGGACAACGCAAGCGCGTCAACATCGCGCTCGAGCTCGTCACCGATCCCGTCATCGTCTTTTTGGACGAGCCCACGAGCGGTCTCGCCGCGGATGACACGACCAGCCTGATCAACCTGCTCGCCGATCTCACGAAGAAGACGGGCAAGACGATCATCATGACGATCCACCAACCGGCCAAGGACGAGTTCGAGAAATTCAATCTCGCGTTCATCATGGGCTACGGCGGGATTCCCACGTATTTCGGTCCGACGGGGAGCGACTCGTATCGCTTCTTCGGCTCGATCATCGAACGCCCCGGGAGTCCCTATCGGGCCGCGTACCAGGGCACTGCGGTGGCCATCGAGACGCCGCGCGACATGTTCGACATGCTCAACGTGCGCGAGCGTGCGACGCACGAGCAGATGAAGCAGCGAGACCCGAACACGCCGCGCGCAATCGCAAGGCTCGAGTCCGCCAAGCAGTGGCGCGCGGAGTTCTTCCAGAACCAAAACCCCGTGTTCCAGAAGATGTACGCGGGCCGGCGCGCAGTCGGCACCGAGCCCGCCGCACGCGGAACTCCGGCCCGCGCCTCCACCGCGATGTTGCGACAGCTCACGTTGCTCATGTCGCGCTATTGGAAGGTGAAGATCCGCGATCGCGCGGGTGCCGCGATCATGTTCCTGCAAGCGCCGGTCATCGGCATCATGCTCGCGTTCGTCTTCGGCGGGCAGAAGTCAGCCATCCCGTTCTGGTGCTTGGGCGCACTGCAGGAATTGGCCAAAAAGAGCCCTCAAACGACGAGCGGCACGGCCAACCTGCTCAGCGAGATGCAGATGACGACCGACCATACGGCGGCGATGTTCTTCGTCGTCGTATCGTGCGTCTGGTTCGGAACGAGCAACGCCGCGCGCGAAATCGTGACCGAGCGCGCCATCTACATGCGCGAGCGCATGGTGAACCTATCGCTCGTGAACTATGTGCTGTCGAAGTACATCATTCTTTCGATGGTGTGCGTCGTGCAGTGCACGATGCTGCTCGCGATCGTGTTCTTCAGCCTCGGCTTCAACGGCGGTCCGGGCGCCTTCTTCCTCGAGCTCCTCTCGATGATCGCAGTGGCGATGAACGCCGCCGCGCTCGGCCTTCTGCTCTCGACGATCGTCGCCTCCGCCGAAGCCGCGATGGCGCTGACACCGATCGCGCTCATCCCTCAAATCGTGCTGGGCGGACTCATGGTGCCGATGACCACGAACCCGATGCTCAAGCCGCTCATGTACATCATGCCGGCGCGCTGGGGCTTCGAGGGATCGATCTCGCAGGAGCGATACGCCATCAGGAACGACGCCGCGTGGTTGATCGATTTGCATCAGCCCACTCTGTCCAGCCCGCCCGACTTCATCCAAAGCGGGCACTTTCAATGTGCAGTCGCGCAAATCGAGAGTGACAGCATTTCAGGTGCGTGGGGATTCTCGAACTGGGACACCACCGGCCTACCGATGGGCATTCTCTTCGCTATGACGTTCTTGATGATGATGATCCTACTCGTCACGTTGAAACGCCGCGACCCGGTCTGATTTCGGGCGCTTGAAGGGACGCCGGCCAGGACTGGCGACCACGGATGCCGGATTGTAAGCATGCTTACGATTCGGTCGGTTCTTCACAAACCCGGAGGGGACCCAGCCAGGACTGGCGACCACGGGTGCCGGATTGTAAGCATGCTTACGATTGGGTCGGTTTCTACGGCTGGGACTTTCGAGAGCCTCCCACCGCTATTTTCGCAGGGCGATTGCCTGTCGCGATATCGCGTCTGCGAATCGCTTGGGCGACTCGGGATGCGCCCGCAAAAATAATTCGGGCTCCACCACCTCGAGCTCCATCAACCGAAGCAGCCCCTCGAGCACGACAGCGTCGACGCGCGCGTAGAGCCATCGCTCGTGGGTCGCCTCGAGCATCTTCGCCGCTTGCTCCAGCAGTTCGACGGGTGGGTTCGGCTCGAAGACGACGCTACCGCCGTGGTCGGTTTGCACGCGAAAGTCTCCGGCCTTTGGGACCTTTCGGAGCGCGTGACTAAAGCGGTTCGCGAAGAACACGAACGTCCATTCGCCTTGAGACGCGACGTTGTCGAGGTATGGCTGGAGCATCAGTCCGCCTGTTTTCAGCACTTCTCTCGCGGGCGCGTCAAATTCACCGGCACGCACGATCGAAACGCGATGCGTGCGTGACGCGTTCGCCGAGAGAGAGGGTTTGATGACCGCCTCGGTCCAACCGCGACCCTCCATGCGCGCGCGCAGATCCGGAGCGTCGCCCTGCGCGATCCACTCGGTCGGCACGACGGCTGCGCCGTTCGCGTCGAGCGCTCGTAAATACGACTTGTCCAAGAAATGGACGCACGCGCGATTGGCGAGGCGAACATCACTGTCGGCGACCGACCGCAGCCAGGACGTGAACTCGATACCTCGCGTATACCAGTCCCACGGTGAGCGGATCACCACGAGATCGAAGCTCGTTAAAGACTTCGCCTCGCTCCCCCACTCCACCGGCACGACCTCGATCCCGAGGTCTGCGAGCGGAGGGAGGGCGAGGCGATCGTCCTCGGACAGGTCGATGAGGTCGCGCGAAGTAATGAACGCGACGCGCATCGGACGCCGCTACTTCTTGACCTTGTCTTTCTTTTTCGCCTTCTTTTCGGCGACGGTCATCTTCGGCTTGTTGTTCTTCTTCGGCTTCTCTTGTCCCTTGGCCATAACGGTGTCTCCTTGATCGACATCGGTTCGCTCTGCGAACCACCGACCAAAGAGTACACAACGCGGCGCTCGGATCGCCACTTGTCTCGCCTTTCGGCGAACGACAACACTGAGCCGTGGGCTCCGGCTCCTCAGTTTGCGAACACACGGGGCGTCGAGTCGTGCGAGTCTCGGCGCCGCTTGGCACGCCTGCGAGTCCATCCCTGGGTCACCGCCGTTATCGCGACGCTCGCGATGAGCGTGAGCTACCTCGATCGGCAGGCGCTCGCGGCGATCGCGCCCACCGTGCGCAAGGCGCTCGACCTGTCTCACGCCGAGTTCGGCTGGCTTGGGTCGGCGTTCGCACTCTCGTACCTCGTGGGCGCACCGATCTCGGGGCGCCTGGTCGATCGCTTCGGAGCTCGCGCCGCGCTCGCGGTCGCGGTGCTCCTGTGGTCGGCCGTCGCTGCGGGGCACGCGTTCGCGGTCGGCTTCGCTTCCATGATCGTCCTGCGCGTGCTGCTCGGCGCCGCGGAGGCTCCCTCTTTTCCTGCCGCCGCGCAGACCGTCCGCAATGTGCTCCCACCGTCGCAGCGCTCGGCGGGCTTCGGTCTCTTGTTCACAGGTAGCTCACTCGGCGCGATGATCGCGCCTCCGCTTGCCGTGCGGATCGCGCGAGATCATGGCTTTCGCTACGCGTTCGTCGCCATCGCGATCGTGGGCCTCGTGTGGCTCCCGTTCTGGCTCGTCTTCGGACCGCCACGCGTGCAGGAAGCTCCGACAGACCGAACGGGTGCGTTCTGGCCTTTGATTAGGCACCCGAGCATGTGGCGCCTTGCCGTCGTGGTCGCGACCTCCGCGCCTGCGATCGGCATCGTACTCAACTGGTACTCGCAGCTGCTGGTCGAGGCGTGCAACGTCCCGAAGGACGACGTCGGGCACTATCTGTGGTTGCCGCCGCTGGTGTTCGACGTTGCGGCGATTTCGTTCGGCGTGCTCGCAAGCCGACACGATCGCATTGCGCCAGGCGGCTCGCACAGGACGCTCATGCTGATCGCTGGGACGCTCACGACGACGCTCGTCTTCGTGCCGCTCACGCGCGACCCGTGGCAGGTCATTGCGCTCGGAAGCACGACGCTCGCAGGCGGCGCCGGCATGTACGTCCTTGGCATCGCGGACGTCATGCGTCGTGTGGCGCCGACGTCGGCAGCGACCGCGAGCGGAATCGGCGCGGCAGTGCAGTCGGTCGTCGGCATCATCGTGGGTCCCGTCGTAGGCAGGGTGGTCGATCGTTCGCACTCGTGGACGTGGGTGGCGATCACGATCGGCGCTATCGCCCTCCCCGGCGCGATCGCGTGGTCGATGATGCGTGCGGACCTGTCCAACGAACCCGCTCGACACTAGAGTCCGCGGCCAATGGGCTACGCTTCGCTGCGAGAATGCGTCGATGACCTCGAGCGAAGGCGTGAGCTCGTTCGGATCGATGCGGAGATCGACCCTTACCTAGAAGCGGCTGAAATCCAGCGCCGCGTGTATGTCGCTGGTGGGCCTGCGCTCTGCTTCGCGCGACTCAAGGGCTGCGCGTTCCCCGCAGTGAGCAACCTCTTCGGTACGACCCAGCGCGCCCACTACATCTTCCGAGACGAGCTGGACGGCGTGCGTGCGCTCGTGGCCGGCAAGGTCGATCCGATGTCTCTGCTCCGGTCGCCGCGGCTCATCGCGAAGGCGCCGTTCGCGGCGATGCACTTGTTGCCTCGGTCCACGCGGCGCGCGGCCGTGCTCGAAGAGCGCACGACGCTCTCGGCGCTCCCCGCGATTACGTCTTGGCCGAAAGACGGCGGGCCCTTCATCACGCTGCCGCAGGTCTACACCGAAGATCCCGCACGGCCTGGGTGGAGGCACTCCAACCTCGGCATGTACCGCGTGCAGCTCTCCGGCAACCAATACGAGCACGACGGCGAAGTCGGTATGCACTACCAGATTCACCGCGGCATCGGCGTGCACCACGCCAAGGCCATAGCGCGCGGCGAGCGCTTGGCAGTTAACATCTTCGTCGGTGGGCCACCCGCTAACACGCTGGCCGCGGTGATGCCGCTCCCCGAGGGCCTGCCGGAGCTCGCGTTCGCGGGCGCGATGAACGGGCGCGCGGTACGCCTCGCGCGCGAGGGCGACGGGCCTGCGATCATCGCCGACGCCGACTTCTGCATCCGAGGGAGCATCGACCTTCACTCCACGAAACTAGAGGGGCCGTTCGGCGATCACCTCGGCTACTACTCGCTCGCGGAGCAGTTCCCCGTGCTGCGCGTCCTTAGCGTTCATCATCGGCGCGGCGCGATTTGGCCGTTCACCGTCGTCGGTCGACCGCCGCAAGAAGACACGGCGTTCGGCGCGCTGATCCACGAGCTCACGGGCCCGCTCATCCCGGACGTGCTTGCCGGCGTGCGCGCGGTGAACGCGGTGGACGCAGCAGGAGTGCACCCGCTGCTCTTGGCGATCGGCAGCGAGCGCTACGTGCCGTACGCGGAGGCGCGGCGGCCGATGGAGCTGCTCACACAGGCGAGCGCCATCTTGGGACAAGGCCAGATGTCACTCGCGAAGTACTTGATCATCGCCGCGACCGAGGACGCGCCTTCGCTCGACATCCACGACGTACCCGCGTTCTTTGCGCACGTGCTCGAGCGCCTCGACACGACGCGCGATCTCCACTTCGTCTGCAACACGACGATCGACACGCTCGATTATTCGGGAACCGGACTCAACGCCGGGTCGAAGGTGATCGTTGCAGCGGCTGGGCAGAAGCGGCGCGTGCTCGGACACGAACTGCCGCGCGAACTGCGCCTGCCGGAGGGCTACGACGCGCGTGTCGCGATGCCTGGCGTGCTCGCGATCGGCGCGCCCAAGTTCGACTCTCCCGAGAGCACCGAGAGATTGTGTGCACGATACACGGATCGCGATTTCCCTGGGTTTCCGCTGCTCGTTCTCGTCGACGACTCGGAGTTCGCGAGCAAGAACACGAACAACTTCCTGTGGGCTACCTTCACGCGCAGCAACCCCGCGATCGACGTCCACGGCATCGGAGCGTTCGTGGAGCACAAGGCTTGGGGCTGTCGCGGCAGCGTCGTGATCGACGCTCGCATCAAGCCCCATCACGCGCCCCCGCTCGACGAGGATCGAGACGTCACTCGCCGCGTTGACGAGCTCGGCAAGCGCGGCGGGCCGCTGCACGGCCTCTTCTGAGCGTCACCAGGCGCTAACGGCGGTGAGCATCGAGTCCGGCGAGCTGCCGCCGCAGCAGCTCATCGTGCCGCGGCCCTTGGCGGCAGCTCACTGAATCGGCGGGACGCGGCCCTTAGGGTCGTTCGCAAGATTCTTGCAGAATACACTCGCTTGTAGACGCGCCTGCGGGACGTCGAAGAACACGTAGTGGCCATCGCTCCCTGCCACGGGCGGAAACTGCGCGAGCACGCCACTCGCATTCCCTCCTGCGAGGTTTCCGCTCAGACCTTCTGGCGGCACGGTCACGTCGAGGAGCCCGCCGTAGGTCGCGTTCGGGATCGCACGCACGCCAGGCAGCTGACGCGGCAAACCCATCGCGAGCGACGCGTACTCGATGCCGTGCGGTGGCGCGTAGTTGTCTCCGACGCCGTCCGGGCCGATTCCCTCGGTCAGGTAGACGCTCTTCGGAGTGAAACCCTGGCGTGGGTGCTGGATGATGTACGGCATGTAGTTGATGGGGTCGGTCGCATCCACGATGGTCTGCGCGACGTTGATGATCGGATGGAAGAGGTCCAGCTCTGTGGCGTAGTCCGGCGAGGACAAGCCGAGCAACAACCGTACGGCCCCGGCGACGATCGGCGGCTGGGTCTTCTCCAACAGCGCGACGGAGATCAGGCCACCCGTGCCGCTGAGGACGCCGCCGCGCGCCTTGTCGTCCGCCGCGAGGAACAACGGGCCGTTGACGCCTCCCTGCGAGTGCCCGACGAACAACAGCCGCGACGCGTCGAACACGATGTCTGAGCCGGTGCGCGACACGCTCGCCGGGACGACCGCGTGCGAGTCCGTGAACAGCCGCGCCTGCTGGACGACGTCAATCGCGCTCTGCCTCCCGTTCGTGCGGGCGGCGACGGGGTTGAGCAGGTTGAAGAACAGGATCTCGATCTCGCCCTCTCGTTGCGCGGCGGGCTCGCTCAGCGGCGGTGCTCCGGGCCGGATGCCGTGGAAGATTTGATCGACGCCCATCGACGCAAGGCACTGCTGCGCCGTCATCGTGGCTACGGAGTGACCCTCGGTGACGATCGACCGATAGTCGCCACCCGTGCCGTGCGCGTACAAGACGATCGGGTAACCAGACGCGGGCGGCGGGCACTGGGTCGCGTTCGGCACGACGAGCGTGAAGCGCATCGTGAAGGTGCTCTGGACGATCGGCTTGCCTGATGCGTCGAAGGCGAATCCGCCACCGTCGCCGAGTTCCTTGAAGGGCAGCGCGCCTGCCTGAAAATTAGGGGATGGGCCGTACGTGCCCTCGTAGACGTCATAGGCGAACTTCTGCTCGCGCTTCGTCCATGTTGCGAGGGGGACCGTGGGCGCGGGGGTAAGCGCCGGGAGCTGATCGACGATGCGAAAGAGCTCCGCCTTCGGATCGGTCGTAGTGAACACGGTGAGCTGCACGAGATCGCTCGCGCTCACGTCGACGCGGGAGAGCTCCGACAACGCATCGGAGAAACTCGTACGCACGGCGAGCGTCCGAGGCGTCGGCGCGCGCCGACCCAGCACCTCCGCGAGATCGTCACTCGGTTCGAGCGCGCCGCCGTTCGCCGACTTCACGGCGTGCGTCACCACGAGCGCGTAGCGAGTGCGCGGGCGCAGCGGATACCCGTGGGCAGGTGCGATCGCGAGCGTGTGCGGGAGCCAATACGAAGTGTCGCCGACTGGCGCGCTCCGCCAGCTCCACTCCACGAGCTTGCGCGTGCCCCGCTCCGGCGAAGTCGGATCGATGTCCACGAGCTGCACGCCGCTCACCGACGAGAGCGAAGCGCCGGAGTTCTGCGGGAGCGTCGAGAGCGCGATGTCGCCGTCGAAGCGAAAGTAGGCCGCGGCCGTGGGTGAGAACCCATCGAGGACGCCCTTGAGCGTACTGACGTAGTTGTTCACGATCGTATTGTTCGAGGGGTTGTAGATGCCCTCGATGCGCACGGAGCCGTCTGAGTCTCGGCGGACGTCACTCGGCCACGGGTGATCGAGGTAGTGCGCGTCACTCAGCTCCGCGAGCGACTGCGGAGCTACGAAGATCCCGTGCACGACGCTGGACGACGAGCTGTCCTGCGTGCACGAAGGAGCGGAGACGGCGAGCGCCGAGAGCAACACGAGTGCGAGTCGCATGATTGCTGGAGCATACGCGATCTTTGGTGCAGCATTGGCCGCGTGAACCGAACAGAGCGAGAGCCGTCATGAACGAAGCGCAGGACGACGACGGCGTGCTCGACGAACTCGATCGCGCGTTCGAAGCCGGCAACTACGCGGCCGTGCGCTCCGGGGTCACGCAGCTGCTCGCCAACGGCGACGAACGAACGAAGAAGCGTGCCCGCCTCCTGCACGAGAAGACGCAGCCCGATCCGAACATCAAGTGGCTCTTCTTGATCGCGCTCGTCGTGGTGCTCGCGGTGACCGTCTATTGGGGCTGGCGAAGCTAATCAGAACGCACCCACGATCGAGAATCCGGCTTGTTTCTCGGTCAGAACGGGGACCCACACGGTCTTGGTCTTCGCGAAGTACACGGTCGCGAGCGCGGCGGTGAAGAGGCCGAGAGCGATCGGCGCGGCCCAGCTGGCGTAAGCCAAGCTGCGAGAGAGAGAGTAGTCGCTCTGCTCGGACGTTGTGGCAGCGTGAGGTGGCGAGTAGCGAGCACGCAAGTCGTTAGAGTGCGAGTACGCGAGGTACGGGAGCACGCTGCTCGCGAGCGTGGCGCCGCCGGCGAAGACGATCCAAGCTGAAGTAAACGGGTGGGTCGTCTCCAGCCGATTGGCGATCGGCGGCGGCGGTAGCGGTGGCGGGGCCGCCGGCGTGTCCATCGTGACTTGTACCTCCTCTCCATTTGCGACGGTCACGTCCTTCTTCTGCATGTCGTCGGAGCCAGGATCGAACACGACGGTATGTGCGCCGGCAACGACGTACGCGACGAAGCCGGCGAGGCGTGGCTCGGTCGCGTCCACGGCCACCGAGCTCGGTGGAGTCGTCGCAGGCACCGAGATTCTCGCCCGATTCCTCTTCAGTGACTCGAGGCGCTCGGTCGCGTCTAGCGCCTCTTTCGCGACGAGCTCGTCAATCGCGACGCCGCTGCTGCGACGCATGTTCGTCTCGTCGACGAACGCCACGAAGCGCTCGGCTGCGCGTGTCGCGTCTCCGAACGTCTCGTACGCACGCGCGAGATCGTACGCGACGCGATAACCCTTCTGCTGCCCGAGGTCGCGGTACAGCGGCTCCCAATATTGAATCGCCTGCGCGACGTCTCCCGCTTTGTAGCGCTCGAGCCCCATCTTGAATCGCTCGCGGTACGCGGCGATCGCGGGGTCGTCCGCGGTCGCCTCTTGCGACGCTTGCGGCGCGTCTTGCGCGGCCGCGTCTTGCGCGAGCGCGCCTCTCGCGACCGTCAGGGCCACGAGAGAGAGCGCGCGCTCAAATCGGGTTCGTATCGACATCGATGACAGGCGTCGACGAAGAGGATGCCTTCGGCGCGAGCGCAGAGGAAGTGGGCTTCGCGGACACGGTCGAAATCGGTGGAGCCTTCGGTGGGGGTGCGGTGGTGAGAGCTGTCGAGCCGCTCGGTCGAGGCTGAGGTTGAGTCGTTGGCGCTGGCGCGGTGCTCACGAGCGGTGCAGCGCTCTGGACGGCTCGCGACGCGTCCGTGAGGAGGACTTCCGTGCCGCTCGGCGCACCTCTCATCGCGAGCGAGCCGCCGACAAGGGCCACGAGCGCGACCACGGCGACCGCCGCGCCCCAAAGTGCGCTGCGCGTGCGCGTCGACGGACGGGGTGTCGAGGACAGCGTCGCGGGGGGTGCTTCCGCCGCCAAATCGAGCGCCTCAGACCTCGTGTCAGTGGGGCTCGTCTTCATTGCAGCATTGATCGCCTCGCGTTTGTCGCGTGCGTCGTCCGCGAACAGCCCGCGCATCATGCCGGCTAAATCCGGCGACGAGGTTCTCGCGTCGCGCAGCTTCGCCGCGACCTCCTTGGCGTCCTTCGGTCGCTCATTCGGCGAGGGTCGAACGAGGCGCGCGTGCAGCGCACGGATCGCCTCCGGGGCTTCCACGAGCGCTGGCACTTCGCCCTTCGTCATTCGCCGCATGATTTCGAGCTCGGGACCCTCGCCCCACATGCGGAGGCCGGTGGTCACCTCGTAGAGCAGAGCGCCCACCGCGTAGAGATCACTCCTACGATCGAGCGGATCGCCCATCGCCTGCTCCGGCGACATGTACGCCATCTTGCCTTTGACCTCGCCGGCGCGCGTGAGGTTGTTGCCCGTCTCGATCTTGGCGACGCCGAAGTCGAGCAGCTTCACGTGGCCGTCGTAAGACACCATCACGTTGGCCGGTGTGACGTCGCGGTGCACGAGCCCGAGCGGCTTGTCTTGCACGTCGCGCAGCTCGTGAGCGGCGTGCAGCGCGAGGCAGACGTGCTCCAGGATTTCGAGCCCGAGGTCGAAATCGACCTTTTTTCCGCGGGATTTGCAGCGGTCGAGGATCGCCGTCAGCGTCTCGCCTTGCACGTACTCCATCGCCAAGTAGAGTTCACCGTCCGCTTCGCCGAACGCGAGCGTGTGCACGACGTTCGGGTGACTCAGCAGCGCCGCGAGCCGCGCCTCGTGCAAGAACATCTCGGTGTGGCGAGCGTCCTTCGCGATCTCCGGGCGCATCCGCTTGAGCGCGACCACCCGCTCGAAGCCGCCGTCTCCCGTCTCGAGCGCCAGCTCCACGCGACCCATGCCGCCCTCGCCGATGAGCATGAGCGAGCGGTACCGGCCCAATCTCTTCGGCTGCGCCGCGGTTTTCTGATCGCCCTCGGTACCCATCTCGGCCTCCGGTAGTCTACTCTTAAGCCGTGCTCGTTGCCGTGACCAAGCAGAGGCTCGCCCTCGGCGCGAGCGCGCTCGTGCTCGCCACCGCGATCGGGCTCGCTTGCTTGCCGGATCTCGAGGTCATCCCGCCGCGCCCGCCGACCTGCGGCGACGGCATCGTCGACGTCGATCGTGGCGAGCAATGCGACCCTGGCGACGCTGGCGCGAAGGGGGCGAACGGCTGCACCTCGAGCTGTCTCGTCGACTGCGACGGTGGATTCATCGATCCGAAGACCGCGCATTGCTATTACTGGGCGACGTCGGCGACCTCGAAAGACTTCGCGGAGCACTTCTGCGGCGGACCTCCGAACGGCGGGCACGTCGTCACGTTCACGAGTCCCAACGAACTCGCGTTCGTCCTTGCCCAAGCGCAAGGCCCGACGGTCCGCAATGCGCCCGACGCGGCGGGCGGCTACGCCGCATGGAGCGCGCTCAAGCTCGCGGCGCCGCTGAACGACGACAGTGGGACGACGCCGAACTACGTCAACGACGGCGAGCTCGGATGGGGTCGAGACTGCGCGGGGTGCTGGGCGCGCATCGACGATCCCGACGCGACCGTGTTTCCGGCGCGCTTCGACGGCGGCTCCACCGGCGAGTGCGCGACTTGGAATCGTTCCCCAAAGCCGCCTTGGTTCACCTCGGTCTGCGATCTCGCTCAGACGGTTCGACCCGTGCTGTGTGAGCGCGAACCGGTCGGAGACTTCGCGCGCACTTGCCCTGAAGGCACCTGCATCTCGCTCCAACTCACCTCGGCACAAAAGACGTACGTGCTCGTTCGAACGCCCGTGGCGGCGGACGTTGCGCAGATCAACTGCGAGAAGCTCCACGGCAGGCTCGTCGTGCTCGCGACTCGGGAAGAGCGCGAGCAACTGTTCGCCGCGATCGAAGGACTAGGCGTGATGGAGACGTGGATCGGCCTGTCGCGCGACTCGCCAACCTCACCCTGGAAATGGGACGACGGCAGCGACGTCTCAAAGTACCCGCTCCCCTGGGGCGACCTCGAGCCGCGCGCGATCGACTTCTCACGCGCATACGTCACGATCGATCGCTTGCGCTACGACACGCGAGCGGCGCACGCGATTGATGACAGCACTGCGACTCGCGCCTACGTCTGCGAGCGCTGAGAGAGCAGCTCGTCGAGGCACCGGGGCAACCACCTCGCGCTAGTGGCACTTCGCGAATACGGACTCGCCTCCAACCGAAGCGTCATCGCGGGATGAAGTCTCACAGAAAGATCAAAAGCTCGAGAGGTAGCTCCAAACTCCACTCTTGATCTTCCCGATCTTTTTGTGAGCTCTCCGGGTCCCGCCTCCTTCAGCTGTGTGGGGCGGAGAGCTTCGCGATGTTCTCGAGCACCTTCTGCTTCAAGTATGGATAGCCTTTCGAGGGATCCGTGAGGTACTTGTCGAACGTGCCGTACCAGTTCTTCACGAGGCTCGAGCGCTCGGTCACGACGTCGACGACGCGGTAGCTCCCTGCGGCCGGCTCGAGCACGTAGTCGATGAACACGGTCGGCTCGCGAGCGTCGAGGTTGCTCTTCGCCTCGGTGTGCACAGAGACGAGGCTTCCGACGTTGCCGGTGCCGGCGTACGTGATCGTGTAGTTGAGCGTGCGATTCAGGTTCTTCTGATACTGCTTTTGCACGAGCGACTTGAGGAGGCCGCTGATCTCGACCTGCTGCGCGGGTGAGAGCTCTTTCCAGTGGTCAGTGCAGTTGGGTACCTGAGCCTGACACGGCTCGCCGAACGTGCCCTTGGCCAAGGCGTCGTAGTCGATCATCCCGTCGAGCGCGGCGGAGATCTGCGCGTTCTTCCCCGCGGAGTCAGGCTGGCGGAGCAAGGTCTCGAGCTTCGAGTGTTGCGACTTCACATAGTCGTCCGGGGCCCCTGCGATCGCCATTGCCGACGAAGCGAGCGCCACAGAGAACGTGATGACAGCCAACGACAGTGAACGAAACTTCATGGTCTTGCCTTGTTCGACGTGGATTCGCCGTCTTGATTCACGGCTCTCTATCAGATGGTGCAAGGCGAAGGCCAGTTCCGGCCATTTGCGGGGAAACTACGCTCGAGCCGGTTTTGGCGGCGGAAGACTCGCTTTTAGCCCCACCACGTCACGGCTGAGCACGACGCGAAACGACGCGCCCCCCTGTGGCTGGCTTACTACATCGATGGAGGCCCCAAAGCGCGAGTGGTCGTCCAGGATACGCTTGACGACCGCGAGGCCGATGCCGGTCCCGTGAGATCGGGTCGTGTAGAACGCGTCGAAGATGCGCGCCTTCGCGTCGCCAGACACGCCTGGACCTTGGTCCTCGACCGAGAGCGTAGCCGCATCCTGATCGGCCTCCACGCGCACTGTGACGGTCGTGTCTGGGCTCGACGATTGGATAGCGTTGCGCACGAGATTCCAAACGACCTGACGAATCTGCGCACCATCGCAGCGCGCGCGCACCC
>ENA-OFCD01000349-OFCD01000349.1-metagenomes-genome-assembly--contig:-NODE-349-length-31017-cov-4.854919_pt1 | contig 31017 bp, 32 predicted proteins | sample MGYA00153392_OFCD01 | MGnify analysis MGYA00153392
GCAGCCTCCGTTCCTCTCGTGCTCGAGTGGTGAGGAAGATGTTGTAGTCCACTCCAAGTGCCACGAGGAACAGGAAAGCAAACAGGATCACATTGGTGTTGAAGGCGGGAAATCCGAGCAAGTGGGTGAAAATCCAGTTGCCAGCCCCCAGGCTCGCGAAGAAGGTCGCCAGCACGCTCGCGATCAGCAGAACGGGCGCGATGAGTGAGCGGAGAAGAATCGCGAGGATGGCGAATACGATCGCAAGGATGATCGGGATGATGAGGTCCTGGTCGTGCTGCGAGAGGGTACGGGTATCGAGGGCAGTGGCATCCCGACCCCCCACGATCGTCGTGCCGACGGCTCCGGATTTGTCGGCATAGGCCGAGCGCAACGTCGTGATCGTCGTGAATGCCGCGTCGCTGCCGGGAGCGTCGGTGAGCGAGACGGTGAGCTGGGCAAGACCGTTGGCGCTCTCCCCCTGGGTGACGGAGTCGACGCCCCTGGTGTTCTGCGCAATCGTCGTGGCGTCTGCCGCGGCATCCTTCGGAGTGAGCACTGTGGTCTGGCTGGTGAGCCCCGCCGAGAAGGACCGGTCAACGATCTTCTGGGCCACCACAGACTCGGGGTTGCCGAGCAGTTGTTCCGTCTGGGAGAGACCGACGGAGAAGCCGGACAGCCCGAGGGTCAGCACCCCGACGCTGGCCACGGAGAGCACGGTGATGAGTACCGGGCGCCGGGAGACTCCGCGTCCGAGACGAGCCCAGAAGCCGTCCTTGGCTACAGCGGATGCCTCGTGCACACGCGGCACGAAGGGCCAGAAGAGTCCCCGGCCGCACACGACAAGCGCTGCCGGCAGCACGATGAGGGCGAAGAGTATGGCCACGACCACTCCGATCGCGCAGGCGAAGCCGAGAGCTCGGTTGCCGGCCAACTGCGCGAAGAGCAGGGTGATCAGGCTGAGCGCGACCGTTCCACCGCTCGCGGCGATCGCTGGTCCCGCGCTCTTCACCGCGGTGAGCATCGCGAGGGAGCGGTCCTCGACCTTCTGCAATTCCTCTCGATAGCGCGCGACGAGCAGCAGTGCATAGTTCGTGCCGGCCCCGAAGACCAGCACCGAGAGGATGCCGCTGACCGAGGCATCCAGGGTGATTCCGAAGGGTTTGGCGAGGGCCGAGACCACTGCACCGGCGAGACCATCCGCCGTACCGACGACCACGAGCGGCACAATCCAGAGCACCGGGCTGCGATAGGTGATGATCAGCAGAACGGCGACGACAATCACCGTGACGAGCAGAAGCTTGAAGTCGGCGCCAGCGAAGGCGTTGCTGATGTCGGCCTGGAATCCGACGCCGCCGGTGAGGTAACTGTGGAGTCCAGAGGGCAGGTTCTTCGCCGCGGCCGCGCGAAGGGAGTCGGCGGTGCCCGCAACGTTTTTATCGACGGCCTTCGTGCCAAGGGGCACCACAGAGAGGGCGGCGGTGCCGTCGTCGCTGAACTTCGGCGCCGTGGCGCGAGACGCGGTCGACAGCTCGCCGAGGGCAGTGGCCCGTTCGGTGATGGCGGTGCGGTCGGCGGTGGTGAGCTTCGCGTCGCCCCGACTCCAGACGAGGATCGCCGCCGTCTGCTCCGCCGAGGGGAACTTGGCGAGCGCAGCATCCACCTGTGCGGCCTGGCTCGAGGTGGGCAGTCCGGTGCTTGGGAAGTCGTTGCCGGCGCTTTTCGGCAGGAGGGAGAACAGCAGACCGACCGCCACGATGGTGCCGACGAGCACGATCCACGCCGTTCGCCGACCGCTGATGAATCTCCAGATCGCCGTCACAATTCCTCCAATTGATTTGATTGCTAGATTCTTTAGCTATCTAATCGTCTAGCATGTATCTTATGGACGAATTGCGCAAGTCGGGACCGCTCCCCGATACGGGCGGCATCGGTGAGCAACTGCGCGAGATCTCAACTCTCTCCAACCTGTTCCAGAAGCATGTCGGCAGGTCGCTTTCGGTGAACGACACCGACCTGTCCGCAATGGAACATCTCATGAAGGAGGGGCCGCTCAGCCCGAGCGATCTGGCGCGACACCTCGACATCTCCACCGCCGCTACGACAGTGGTGGTCGATCGCCTCGCCGCGCTCGGTCACGTTCATCGCGAACCGCACGCACATGATCGACGTAAAGTTGTGGTCGTGCCGAGCCCGGCCTCCGCGCAGGCCGCGTTTGAGACGCTCATCCCCATGCTCGCGGGCATCTCGGGAGTCGCCTCACGCCTCTCGGAAAGCGATCGTGAGACCGTGGAGCGGTTCCTCGCCGATGTGATCGCCGTCTACAGCGCGGCCATCCCGGCGCGCGACTGACTCGAGCGGCTCGCCTCAGATCGCTTTCGCCAGGGCCACCAGCACCTGGTCGAGGCTCGGAGCACCCTCTGCGCGGAACACTTCCGCGCCCTTGTCGTCGAGCACGATCACGGTCGGAGTCGAGCGGATGCCGGCCCGCTCGGCTTCGTCGGCGTGGGCCGCGACATCCAGGTCCGCGATCTTCAATGCGGGAACGAGCTTCGACGCCTGATCGAGCACGGCGCGCGTCTGGATGCACGGATCACAGAACGCCGAGGAGAAGAAGAGGAGCTGCACGACGCCGACGGGGTTCGGCTACTGGCGATCGCCCCGGTCTTCCGGATCGTCGAACGGCTCGCTGTCCTTCGCGTCGTAGGCGTAGTTCACGTGATACTTGCCGCCCACCTCGGTGAAGTCGACGAGGTTGTAATCGGTAAGAGTCTCTTTGCCACCGACCGCGGTGAGCACGGTGATCTCGGTGTCGAACCCGCCGTCCGTAGAGATGCGGGTATCGATCTGCCCATCATTGGGGCCGCCCTGGTAGATGGCGATGTATTCGTCGCCGTGAGCGAGGGTCGGGTGCGCGTCAGTCATGCTCCATTACTACCACGACCGAGCGGGCAACCTTAGAAGAACGAGACAATCGCGACAATCGCCGATGCCGCGGCAATCAGGTACGCGATGCCCACGATCACGCGATGGACGGTGAGAAATCGGGTGGCCGCGCCCGCGGCATCCCGTGCCCGGCTGTCAGCGGCGACCCGTCGATAGAAGGTGGGCCAGACGACCACGGTGAAGGCGGCATTGACGAGAAGCAGGATGGCGAGGGCGAAGGTCACGTTCTCCAGCCTACGTTTGGGATGCGGTGTGCTCGAGAAGCTTCTCGGGTGAACGCCTGAGTGTCCGGCCTGTGCAAATACCTGGCCTGCGCACACGCCTGACCTGCGCAAATCGCGAATTTTTAGCGTTTTGCCTAATCATAGCTAAACTATATAGTTTTACTATATGATTGTGGTATGCCAAAAACAGAGCGCCCCCTCGTCGAGAAACTTATCGTCGAAGCCAATCGCCTCACCCGTGTCGCCGCGCAGGCTACGGGAAGCACCACACCAGCCGCAGTGTGGCGAACCCTTTCGATTCTCGCGAGCGATGGCTCATATCGCATCGGAGACCTCGCCAAGGCCAGCCGAGTGACGCAGCCGACCATGACGAAACTCATCCAGAACCTCGCCGAAGATGAACTCATCTACCGGATCGCGGATGTCGCGGACTCCCGTGCCTGGCTGATTGCGATCACCGACACGGGCACGAAGGCCCTCGATACCTGGCGTACGGAACTCGGCGAGGCACTTCAGCCGATGTTCTCGGACCTGAACGCCGACGAGATAGACATCCTCGAGCGTGCCGTCGCCATCCTCGAGTCTCGAACCAATACCCCTCGGAAAGTGGCCTGAGGTGGCAAACAAAAAATCCGCCGGAGCGAGCATCCTGAAGCAGCCAACGGAGGTCTGGGCGGTCGCGTTCGCCTGCGTCGTCGCATTCATGGGCATCGGCCTTGTCGATCCGATCCTGCCCGCCATCGCCCACGAGCTCTCCGCAACCGCGGCCCAGACCGAACTGCTCTTCACGAGCTACCTGCTGATCACCGGGGTGATGATGTTTGTCACCAGCTGGATCTCGAGCCGTATCGGCGCCAAGAAAACGCTGATGATCGGCCTGGCCTTCATCGTCGTTTTTGCGCTGCTTGCCGCGCTCAGCGGCAGTGTCGAGTCGGTCATCGGATTCCGCGCTGGCTGGGGTCTCGGCAACGCGCTGTTCATCTCGACGGCGCTCGCGACCATAGTGGGAGCCGCGAGCGGCGGCACGTCATCGGCGATCATCCTCTATGAAGCGGCTCTCGGTCTCGGCATCGCCGTCGGACCACTGCTCGGCGGCCTTCTCGGCAGTGTGAGTTGGCGCGGGCCGTTCTTCGGAACCGCGGCCCTGATGGCGATCGCCTTCGTGGCGATCGTGGTGCTACTCGACGCGGATGACAGGTCGACGCGAGTCGCGACGAAATTCTCGGCGCCGTTCCGAGCGCTTGGCAACCCCGCGCTGGCGATCCTCGCGGCGGCGGCACTGTTTTACAACATCGGGTTCTTCACCCTGCTGGCCTGGACCCCGTTCGCCCTCGATCTGCCGAAGGAGAGCGCGGCCATCCAGCTCGGCCTCATCTTCTTCGGTTGGGGACTCTGCGTGGCGGTCGCATCCGTCTGGATAGCTCCCCTACTGACGGCTCGATTCCCCCGCACGACGGTACTGGTCATCGTGCTACCGCTACTCACCCTCGACCTCGTCGCCGCTGGCGTCTTCGCGAGCAGCCGGCTCGGGCTGATTATCTGCGTAATCCTGGGCGGCCTGCTGCTCGGCATCCTCAACACGGTGCTGACCGAATCCGTGATGGAGGCGACCGAGTTGCCGCGCTCGGTAGCGTCATCCGCCTATTCGGGTGTTCGTTTCCTCGGGGGCGCCGCCGCTCCCCCGCTCGCCGCCCAACTCGCGCTCTGGTTTACCCCGTCCGTGCCGTACTACGTCGCCGGCGGATCGGTGCTCATTGCCGCAATCCTCGTCCTCTCCGGCGTCCGCTTCCTCGGCCGGGTGAACAACGGTCCTGAGCCGCTCCTCGAAGAGGCCGAATCCATCGGCGTCGGCGAACTCGCCTAAACCCCTTGCACCGCCGGTGCCGGCCCGGCCTCGAGCCGTCGGCATCGGTGCCCAGCGATAGAATTCACGAATGCCAGCAAACATCGACCGCCTCGTCTGGATCGACTGCGAAATGACGGGGCTCGATGTCAGCATCGACGAGCTCGTCGAGGTCGCGGTCGTCATCACCGACTTCGATCTCAATCTCATCGACCCGGGCTTTGACATCGTGATCAAGCCCGACCAGGCCGCGTGGGACAACATGGGCGAATTCGTACGGGATATGCACACGAAGTCCGGTCTCATCGAGGCGATCCCCGACGGCGTGAGCCTGGCCGACGCCGAATTCGCGGTGATCGAGTACATTTTGCGGTTCATCCCCGCGGAGCAGCATGCCCCCTTGGCCGGAAACACGATCGGCACCGACCGTACCTTCCTGGCCAAATACATGCCGCGCGTCGACAACCACCTGCATTACCGCAACGTGGATGTCTCGTCGATTAAAGAGCTCTCGCGACGCTGGTTTCCGCGCGTGTACTTCAACGCGCCAGCCAAGAACGGCGGGCATCGGGCCCTTGCAGACATCCTGGAGTCGATCCGCGAACTGGACTATTACCGCTCAGCGGTGTTCGTTGCGGAACCCGGACCGACCACCGAGGACGTGCAGGCGATCTCCGCCTCCGTGGTCGAGAAGTTCCTGCCGCACCTCTCCCCGACGCCGGCGGCTGAAATTTCTCCACGACTGTAATAAGCTTGCCGAGTTGTGTCGGTCGTGAACTATCGTGGGCGGCACGCATGGTGGTCGTAGCTCAGTTGGTAGAGCGCTGGCTTGTGGAGCCGGATGTCGCGGGTTCGAGCCCCGTCGGTCACCCAGGGAACTGCAGTAATTGCAGCCGAAGAATGGCCTCGTGCTCATGCGGGGCCATTTTTCATCGGTGCCATTCTTCAGATGCGAGGTTGAGCCATGAGTGATGTTCTCGAGCAAACGGAGCTCATCGAGTCGACGGTGCTCGATTCTCCCTGGGTGACCATCGTCTGGAACGACCCGGTCAACCTCATGAACTACGTGTCGTGGGTGTTCCGGAGCTACTTCGGGTTCTCGAGAGCAGAGGCAAACGTGCGGATGCTGCAGGTGCATCACGACGGACGTGCCGTGGTTGCCACCGGCAGCCGCGAGGAGATGGAGCGGCACGTGGAGGCAATGCACGACTTCGGCCTGTGGGCCACTCTGGCCAAGGCCGGCGAATGAAGGCCTTCCGACGCTCCCGGCACCAGTTCGTCGCGGTCTTCGATCCGGACGAGGCCGGCACCCTGTCGATTCTCGCATCCCAGGTCATTGCCCTGCTCGACGATCGCGGCTCCCACGATTCAGACCCCGCGCTGCTGCGATTGCTCCCCGATGCCTATCCGGATGACGCAGAGGCCTCCGCGGAGTTCCGCCGCTTCACCGCCGACGACCTCGCGTCTCGCAAGGCCGCCAATGCCCGCCGGGTGATCGCCGACCTGGCGACAGCCGCCGGGGCGACCTCGGCCACGGCGGTGAAGGTGGACGCGCAGGCGGCAGAGGCCTGGATGCGGTCGCTGACCGACATCCGGCTGACGATTGCGGCGCGACTGGGCATCGAGGCCGATGACGATCTCGGGTCGGAGGATCCGGCGATGCGTGACCTCTACGACTGGCTCGGCTTCGTGCAGGGTTCGCTCGTCGATTGCCTCGATCGCTGATGCACTCGCTGGACGCAGCGGAGTTCGAGAAGCTGGTGGTCGACGAGCTCGATCTCCTGCCCGACGAGATGGTCGACGGGCTCGAGAATGTGGTTTTTGTCACCGAGGACCGCCCCGAAGACGGCTCACTCGACCTTCTCGGCCTCTACGACGGCGTCGACCTCACCCGTCGAGGCAACTATGGTTTCGGGGAACTGCCGGACCGCATCATCCTGTACCGAGAGCCGCTGCTCGCTGTCGCCACCGATCTTGGGGATCTGAAGGACCAGATCCACGTGACCCTCGTGCACGAGATCGCCCACTTCTACGGAATCGACGACGACGAGCTGCACGACCTGGGCTGGGGCTGACGCCTCAGAGCACGCTCTTCGGAAGTCGGTGCAGCGTTACCGCGCCGACGGCGTCGAACGGATGCAGCGGATCCGGCGCCACTGCGCCCGTTGGCCCGCCAAGCCGGGAGTGACCCACCGCGCTCAGGACGGCATAGGCGTCGCCCCGTTCCCAGTGTTGATCATCGACGAGAAAGCCGAAGAGGTCCTCATACCCGCGACGGATGCTCTCCTGCACCGGCTCCCCGAGGCCGACGAAGATCCATTCGTCCGCGGTCTCGATGCGCGGTGCGCGAAGCGCCATTCCGGTTACCAGCTCGATGCTGACCACCGCGATTCCCTCGGCTTCGATCGCCACGAACGACGATTCCCCCTCCGCCATGATCGCGTGAATATCGCCGATTGACAGCAGGCCACCCTCGGTCATCACCGGAAGGTAGACGATCGAACCGGGGCGCACCTCCGTGACGTCCATGTTTCCGCCCTGCGGGTAGGAGGGCATGAGGGTGGAGTTCGAGCCCTCTGCCGGCGCCGTGCCGATGCATCCGATCATGGGAAGCGGCGTAAACACGTGACGGTCGGTCACGTGAATCCCTTCGGCGTCGATCGGTACCTTCCGGGTGAACATCTCTTCGCCCATCACATGCTGCAGGGCCCCGGACCCCGGGATGCTGACCGACCAGCCGTAGTCTTTGAGCCGAATCTCATGAATGGTGACCTTGAGCGCGTCCCCGGGTTTCGCGCCCTCGACCCATACCGGTCCGGTCACCGGGTTGATTTGCGCCGTCAAACGGGACATGTCGTGGTGCTCATGGAGTTCCGCGTAGACGGCATCGCTCGTCTCGAAACCGATTCGCTCCCCCGTACCCGGTGTGATGCGCAGCACGGGTGATGCGGATGCCGAGAAGCCCGGTTGACCGTGACTCTTATCGAGAAAGTGCTCCATGGTCTACAGCTCGCCCCGCTCGCCCATGGCGGGCACAGCCTCTGCGGCTTCTTCGCCGAGAGTAGGCGTCGTGCGGCCCGACCAGCGGTAGTACAGGTACACCCCGAGGCCGACGACCAGCCAGACGATTCCGCCGATTTTTGCGGCGTCATTGGCGTTCAACAACACATAGCCGATGATGAGAAATCCGACGACAGGCACGACGAGGTGCAGGAGGTAGTTCTTCGACTTCTTGCGCACGATGTAGTGCACGATCACCGAGACGTGCAGCAGCATGAATCCGAACAGGGCGCCGAAGTTCACGAGGGACGAAATCAGATCGATCTGCCCGACGAAGAACAGCACCAGGATGGCGGACAGCACCGAGACGGTGAGGATCGCGGCCTGCGGAACCTGGCGGCTGTTGATCGTGCTGAGGAATTTCGGTAGTTGGCGGTCCCGACTCATCGAGTACAGCAAGCGCGAAGTCGCCGCCTGCGCCGCCATGGCGTTGGCGATTCCGACGGCAAGCACGTTGACCACGAAGAATGCCGTGGCCCAGCCGCTGTTGGACGCGGCCCTCACGAGATCGAAGAAGGCATTGCCCACCTCGTTGTCGGGGAAAGAGGTGCGCCCGGCAGCGAGGGCACTCGCCAACCAGGTCTCAAGCACGAAGAAGAAGGCCACGATGAACAGGGCGATAATCATGGCCTTGCCGGCCGAATTGCGGCGGCCGGTTGATTCCTCAGCGAGAGTGGAAATTCCGTCGAAGCCGAGAAAACTGAGCACGGCAATCGAGAGGGCTGAGGCGATGAGCGGGCCGGTGACCTTGCTCGAGTCCCAGACGGAAGCGGTACTGAATTCGGCGCCGGGGATGGTGCCGTTGTTGAGGGCGATGACCGCGATGATCACGAAGATCACGATGAACACGACCTCGATGGCCAGAAAGATTCGGTTGAGTATCTTGAGCGACGAGATTCCGAGGAGGTTCACGACGGTATTGATGGCCACGAAGATGAGCGCCCAGATCCAGCGTGCGGATCCGGGGAAGATACCGATCATCGACTCGGCTGCGAAGACGTAGAGCAGAGTCGGCACCAGCAGGTAATCGAGCAGAATTGCCCAGCCCGCGAAGAATCCGAAGGTTGGGTTGATGCCGCGTCCCACATAGGAGAAAACGGATCCGGCGAGCGGGATGGACTTGGCCATCTGGGCGTAGGCGAGGGCGGTGAAGATCATGGCCACGAGACCGATGATGTAGACCAGCGGCACCATCCCGGCGGATGCGTTGTAGACAGTGCCGAAGATAGCCCAGGGCGCGATTGGCACCATGAAGATGAGGCCGTAGATGAGGAGGTCCGTCGTGGAGACGGATCGTTTGAGTTCCTGCTTGTAGCCATAGGACTCGAGCTTCTCCTGCGAGCTGAGCTCGGCAGAGCCCGGGGAATCACTGCGGATAGTCATGACGGACTCTCTTTCTGGAAAGGGGGCAGGACAGGGAACTTCGGATGAGGTGGCGTTACTGCTCGTTCTGGTCCAGGTCGTTCTGGTCCAGGTCGTTCTGGTCCAGGTCGTTCTGGTCCAAAAAGTGGGCGATGATCGCCCGGAACTGTTCGGGCTGTTCGAGATGGGTGCAATGGCTCGCCCCCGCGAAGACATGCGCGACAGCGCCGGGGATGAGGTCGAGGAATGGCTGCCAGGTGGCGGGTGTGGCCTCGTCGAATTCGCCGGCCACCACAAGGGTCGGCACCGCGACGGCGGGCAGTCGGTCAATGACGCTCCACTCGCGCAGTGTGCCGATCACGTGAAATTCGTTCGGCCCATTCATCGTGTGATAAACCGTCGGCTCCGCTTCCATCTGGTTCTCGCTGTCGACGAGGTCCTGGGGAGTTGGAGCGACCCGGCAGACGTGCCGCGAGTAGAAAACCTCCGTCGCTTCCAGGTATTCCGGGTGCGTAACCGTGCCATCCGCCTCATGACGATCGAGAGCGTCCTGCACCTCCGCGGGCAGTAGAGACCGCAGTTCGGCGGCACCCTCGACCCAGAGCTGCATCGAGGCTGGCGAATTGCAGATGGCGAGGCTCTGCAATCGGGGACTCTGTCGAACCGCGATCTCCGCACCGAGCATGCCGCCCCAGGACTGCCCAAGCACGTGCACCTTTTCGAAGCCGAGGTGGCGCACGAGGTTTTCAAACTCGTCGACGAAGAGCTGAGGGGTCCAGAATTCTGCCGGAGCGTCGGGCAAATGGGTGCTCAGGCCGCAACCCAACTGGTCGTAGTGGATGACCGTGCGCCCTGTCTCGGCGAGCCCCGCGATATTCCGCACGTAGTTATGCGCCATACCCGGCCCGCCGTGCAGCACCACAAGAGGAAGGGCACCCGGTCGAGGCTCATCCGGAGTGGTCACCTGAACCCAGGTCGTCCATTCTCGAAACGGAATGGACTGGGTAGATACCGTCGCCATTGAGGAACTCCTTGCGAAAAATAAAGAAGCAGAGGTGATGTCGGGGCTAATGCGAGAAAGCTGTGCCCAGTGTGCACGCGTAATGGTCTCGGGAAAAGACCATTCAGGAGGAGTTAATGATTTCGTAACACGAGGCACCGCGACCGGTACATCGAGAGTCGGTCGGATCGGCGATACGGTGGGGTTGTGGGAGTCGAAATAGCAGGTGCACTTCAGCGGCCACTCGCGACCCCCTCCCGGGTTGACGAGATCACCGACCGGTTGGTCACAGCCATTGCCATCGGCGAATACCTCCCGGGGTCGCGGCTGCCTTCCGAACGAACCCTCGCCGATTCCCTCCGGGTGGGTCGAATGACCGTGCGGGCAGCTCTCGCCCGTCTGGTTGACCGTGGATTGCTCGAAACCCAGCGCGGACGAGAGGGCGGATCCTTCGTGCGCGAACAGTGGCCCGCATCCTCAAGCGCCTCGGTGCACCGAATACTGACGGCGCGCTGGGAGTCTCTCCGCGACACCAGCGACGCACTGTCTCGCCTCTACGGCGTGATTTCAGGTGCTGCGGCGGAGAACCGCAGCGATGCGGATGTCGTGCTGCTGCGCGAACGGCTCGAGGCGTTCCGCCGGGCTGACTCCGGCATGCCGTCCCAGAGAGCGGACGAACTCCTGCACCTTGCCATCATCGATGCCGCGGGAAACGTCACGCTCCGGGACGTTGTGTTCGAACTCGAATCTCGTATCAGCATCAGCGCTCCGGCGCATCTCTGGGGCTCCCCCGGTGGCATGAGGGCGATGGAGATGCGCGCGCTCGCCGACCACATCAACCTCGTAGAGGCGATTTCGTCCGGTCACGCGGAGCAGGCAAGCGTCATTGGCCGCGAGCACGCCAAGATCGACCTCGAACTGCTCGAGTCGGCCCTGAAACAGTCCGGCCCCTGACCCCCTCTCCCCATCCCCATCGCCCTCGTCCTTTCCATCCCTCATCCCCATCGCCCTCGTCCTTTTTTCGAAAACGCAGGAGATTCGCCACGAAACGGCCAGATTCGCGCCGGATGGGGTCGGATCGAGGCGAATCTCCTGCGTTTTGGGTGAGTCGGGGGGCGGGGCGGTCGCCAGCGGGGAGCGAAACGGGTCAGCCGAGCTCGAGCGGCAGCGATTCCTCGGCCGACCACTCCTCAAGCGAGCCGTCGTAAATGCGCACGGCGGTCACGCCGAGCTCGACAAGCGTGAGGGCGTTGGCGGATGCCGAGATGCCTCCGCCGCAATAGAGCAGCACCTCCTCGGCGCCGGTGACCCCCTCCGCGGCGTAGGCCGCACGCAGGAACTCGTCGTCCCTCACCGTGCCGTCGGAGTCGAACAACTCGCGCGAGGAGACATTGACGCTGCCGGGGATGCGGCCACGACGGGCGTATCGGGAGGGGGCAGCGCCGGTGAAGCTGCCAGCGGGCAGTCCGCAGACCAGAGGGCGGGCATCCGATTCGGAGCGTTTTAGCAGCTCGTCTTTCGTGATCCAGGCATCGTGTTCCACCGAAACCGTCCAGGGTGCGACCGGGATAGCCGCGGGCTCATCGCCGATCGATACCGGCGAGCCGGCCGCGATCCAGGTCGAAAGTCCACCGTCGAGCACCCGCACATCGATGCCGATCCAGCGGAGCAGATACCAGAGCCTGGCCGCAAACAGTCCACCGGTGGTGTCGTAGACCACCACGGTATCCGTTTCTCCGATGCCGATTCGAGCGAGCTCATCCGCAATCGCCTGGGGTGTGGGATGGGTGTAGTGCAATGCTGCGGTGCCATCGGAGAACTGAGTCGGTACGTCAACATGTTGAGATCCGGGAATGTGCGCTTCCAGCCAGCGCGGGCGACCCGAGTCACGGCGGTAGTCCCCGTCGAACTTCGCGGGGTGAAGCACGCAACTGGCATCGAGCACAATCGGGGCGGCGGCTGCGGAAAGGAGGGAAGCAAGTTCGGTGACGGTGATGAAAGGGGAGCTCATACTCACGACGCTAGCCCGTCGATCAGCCCGGTGACATCGTCATCGGTCAGAATCAAGTCGGCGATCTCCCACGGTCGCTCACGCTCACCGAACGCCCGCTCCTGGCCCGCCCAGCGATCCCAGTGTGGAGCGTAGGCCTCGCCGTCCCTGGCGAGGGCGCGCTGCTTGCGGGTCGGCGCATCGAGCTCGACCCAGACGCCAAAGGTCGCGCGCGCGCGATTGGCCCGGCTGAGGCATCCGGAGCCCTCAATGACGAGCGGGAGCGAGGGGTCGATCTCGTGCCATTCCGCGGTGGTCTTAGTCGTCCAGTCCCAGCGTCTCCACCCCGGACTCACCGGGGAAAGCACGTCGTCGCTCACCGCCGCGCTCGCGGATTCGAGCCCGTCCCATCCCGGATAGAAGTCGTCGAGCCGCACCAGCTGGGCGGCGAGAGCCGGCGCGAGAGCTGCCGCGAGGGTGGTCTTGCCCGAGCCAGAGCCGCCGTCGATGAGTACGACCGGGCGGGATGCGAGGCCGAGGCGCGCGAGCAGGTCGAGCGCGTCAGGCCCCGGCAAGGAAGTTCCAGTGACCGGTGAGCACGGAGGTACCGACCGCCGTGAGTGCGACCGCGAACGACATGGCAACGAGCATCCACTCCTTGCCACCGAAGCGGGACTCCCGCGCCCAGCTTCGCGGTATCGACGAGCCGAAGCCGCGGGCTTCCATCGCGGTCGCCAGCTTGCTACCGCGGCGGATCGACAGCACCAGGAGCGCAAAGGCTTGCCCGGCGAAGCGGCGCAGGCGTCCGCTGTCGGCGATTCCCCTGGCTCGACGGGCGAGTTCGAGCGACTTCCAGTCCTCCGCGAACAGTCCGACCAGGCGAAGGCCGCCGAGTGCGCCGAGCACGAACCGGGAGGGCAACCGCAACACCTGGGCGAGCCCGTCGGCGAGATCGGTCGGATCGACAGTCACGAACAGCACGACAGCGGGAAGCCCGATCGCGAGAACCCGCAGCAGCGTGGCGACGGACAGCTCGATCGATCCGTCGGTGACGTTCACCAACAGGAACCGCCAGTGGCTCACCCCGGATGCGCGGCCGTAGAGCAGGATCGTGGCGGCCGCGAAGACCGCCGCGATCGCCACCGGCAGGGTTCGACGCACGAACCGACGCGGGGCAAGCCCGGAGAAGAAGAACAAAGCTGCCTCACCGGCGAGGGCGACAGACGCCGACACCCAGTCGATGGAGAGCACCAGCGCGATGCCGATCACGGCGGTCGCCGCAAGCTTGGCCACCGGGTTGATGCGGTAGATCGCCCGGGTTCCGGCGGTTGGCGTGAGAATATCGGCGGTCGCCATCACGGAACCCTCGATTCGAGGCGATGGCCGGTCTGCGACATCCGCAGTTCGATGTCGGCGAGGGCGTCGACGAGGTGAGCGTCGTGAGTAACCGTAATCACGCTGCTGCCCTCGTCGAGAAGCTCGGCGAGGAATGCCACGAGTTCGGCCCAGGTGCGGGAGTCCTGCCCGAAGGTCGGTTCATCCAACACCAGGAGCGGGGGCCGGGTGACCAGCACCGTCGCGACGGAGAGCCGACGCTTCTCTCCGCCCGAAAGGGTGAAGGGATTCGCCTCGGTGAGGTGGCCGAGTCGAAGGCGCTCGAGCAGCGGATCGATGCGGCGGGTCGTCTCAACGCTGGACAGCTTGGTCGCGCGCGCCCCGATCGCGAGTTCACCGGCGACGGTGCCGCTCACAAACTGGTGCTCCGGATCCTGGAAGACACTCCCGATGCGGGTGACAAGCTCGCGCGACTTCCAGCGGAGGGGATCGGCACCGAGCCCACGGGACAGCCCAGTGGCCACCACCCGCCCGTCGATCGCCGGTAACAGCCCACCGAGCGTGAGTCCGAGCGTGGTCTTTCCCACCCCGTTCGGCCCGGTGAGGGCGATGCACTCCCCCGCCCGCGCGACCAGGTCGATGTTGGATTGAAGGGCTGTCGAGCGGCCGATGGCGAGGGCCTCGGTGTGCAGCAGCGCTCCGCCCGGCCGGTGCACCCGGGACGGATGCTGCGGAGGATGCCCTGGAACCCAGACTCCCGAGGCGGCGAGGGCCGCGCCCTCGCGGCGCAGCACGTCATCCGGCGCACCGTCCGCCAGAACTCCGCCGCCGGGAGCGAGCACGATGACCCGATCAACCAGGGGCCACCACACGTCGACACGGTGTTCGACCACCACCAGCGTGCTGCCCGCGGCGTCGAGAACCCGCGCAACCGCATCCCGCACCTCGATCACGCCGTCCGGATCGAGGTTGGCGGTCGGTTCGTCGAGGAGCAGCAGGCCAGGCTGCATGGCGAGCACACCGGCGAGGGCGAGTCGTTGCTTCTGCCCACCGGAGAGTCCGCTGGTGGGGTGGAGAAGAGGGAGGTCAAGTCCGACCGCGCTCAGCGACTGCGTGACGCGCCGCCAGGTCTCCTCACGCGGGACGCCCATGTTCTCGCAGCCGAAGGCCACATCGTCGCCGACGCGGGCGAGCACGACCTGCGAATCCGGATCCTGAAGCACGAGACCGACCTGGCCGCGAGCGCGAGCGGCATCCGTGTCTCCGACACGAAGTCGCCCCTCCGATTCACCCTCCTCGTCACCGCCGAGAACACCGGCGAGAGCGTGCACAAGCGTGGACTTGCCTGCTCCGGATGCCCCGAGCAACAGCACCCGTTCGCCCGGCGCGATGCGCAGGTCGAGCCCGCGCAGCGCCCAGTCCGAGCGGCCGGCATGACGCCATCCCCATCCCCGCGCGTCGACGGAGAGCGGCGTCGCGCGGGTGAGGGGGATGGATGTCATTGGCCCGGTCAGCGCGCGCTGAGCCGTCCGGAGGCGAAGCGGCTGAGAGCGCCGGTGCGGGCGAGCCCTCGAACGATGAACCATGATCCGAGCCCGGCAATGACCGCGCCGGAGAGGATGCCCGAGACGGTATAGATCGCCTGAAAGGCGGGTCCGGAAGCCAGGTAATACCCCACGATGTCATTGACGGCCATGGCGAGGCCGGCCGTGGCACCGGCGAGCATTGCGACCACTACGTTCCAGCGGTGGTAGAGGAAAAGCAGAAAGATGAGCTCCGCCCCGAGGCCCTGCACCAGCCCGGCCTCGATGGTCAGGAAACCACCCCACTGTGCGCCGAGGAGCGCAGAAACGATGGCGGCCACGAGCTCGGTGAAGAGTGCAGCACCCGGCTTACGGATGACGAGACCTCCGAGCACGCCGGCGAAGAGCCAGATGCCGTACAACAGTGCCTGCGACCCGGGAAGCAGCGCTTCGAGCGGGGCGGTCACCGGCGCGTAGACCTGGTTCCAGGCAAAGAACAGGAGTGCACTGGCGACGCCAAGCACGCTCGCGACCACGATATCCACCACCCGCCAGCGCGCATCGATACGGCGAACGGTCGGTCGGAAGGATGTTGCGGTTGCGTGCATCGTCGTGCCCCTGTCGGTAGTGAGGGCACGGGTGTGGATCGCCGCGGTTGCGACGAGCCCGGAGAGAATATTTGCCTCCCTGCGCTGGCATGATCCAGATCAGGTTCGACGGTCGGAGCTTGGAGAAGCTCCCTCTCAGCCCGGCATCACCGGACTCCCGTGTTCATTTCCATCATACCGCACCTGTACTTTCGGGAGCGTGGCCCCGACCGCCAGAAAATTGCCGGAGTCGTGAAGAAGGCCTGCGGGTATGAAGCCAGGCGCAACGACTGACGCGGGAGGTGCGGTGCCCCTTCGTGCGGCCAAACCGCAATCGACTTGGTAGACGTTGCGACTTCAGCGCTGATTTACCCGCAACAACTACCAAGTCGATTGGGTACGGGCGGAAAAAGAGGATGGGAACGCGGGAACAGGGGTGGTGCGACGCCGGTTGGCGCACTGGACGCACCTGGATTCAGCCTGAGTGCGATCAACCTTCTTGCCGACTTGTCAAGGCTCCCTCTCGGTTCGACCTTCTTCGCACCCGCACGATACGGTAAAAAGGCCCAAGAACCAGCCTGACCGAATCGAGATAACCCCATGGAAACCTGGCCAGGATCCGCCTACCCGCTCGGCGCCACTTTCGACGGCAGTGGCACCAACTTCGCACTCTTCAGTGAGATCGCCGAGAAGATCGAGCTGTGCCTCTTCGATGACAACGCCGTCGAGACCCGGGTCGAACTGCTCGAGATCGATGCCTACGTCTGGCACGCCTACCTTCCGCAGGTGCAGCCCGGGCAGCGCTACGGCTACCGCGTCTACGGCGAATACGACCCGGAGTCCGGCAAGCGCTGCAACCCCAACAAGCTGCTCCTCGACCCCTACGCCAAAGCCACCAGCGGTGACTTCGACTGGGACCCGTGCCTCTTCGCCTACAACTTCGGCGACCCGCTCTCGCGCAACGACGAAGACTCGGCCAGTCACACGATGATGGGCATCGTCATCAACCCCTTCTTCGACTGGGCCGGCGATCGTCACCCGCGAGTGCCCTATAACGACACCGTGATCTACGAGGCCCACGTTAAGGGACTCACGCAACTCCATCCCGACGTCCCGGTCGAGCAGCGCGGCACCTACTCCGGACTCTCGCATCCGGCCGTGATCGAGCACCTGCAGAAGCTCGGCGTCACCACCCTCGAGCTCATGCCGGTTCACCAGTTCGTGCAGGATTCGACCCTGCTCGACAAGGGCCTCCGCAATTACTGGGGTTACAACACCATCGGCTTCTTTGCGCCAGAGAGCACTTACTCCTCCACCGGGGATCGCGGACAGCAGGTGCAGGAGTTCAAGGGCATGGTGCGCTCGATGCACGACGCCGGTATCGAAGTCGTGCTCGATGTGGTCTACAACCACACGGCGGAGGGTAACCACCTCGGTCCGACCATCTCCTTCAAGGGCATCGACAACAGGGCCTACTACCGCTTGGTCGACAACGACGAGCAGTTCTACATGGACTACACCGGCACGGGCAACTCATTCAACGTGCGTCACCCGCACTCCCTGCAGCTCATCATGGACAGCCTGCGCTATTGGGTCACCGAGATGCACGTGGACGGATTCCGATTCGATCTCGCCTCCACCCTCGCCCGGGAGTTCTACGACGTCGACAAGCTCTCCACCTTCTTCGAGCTCGTGCAGCAGGACCCGATCGTCTCGCAGGTGAAGCTCATCGCCGAGCCCTGGGACGTGGGCCCCGGCGGCTACCAGGTGGGCAACTTCCCGCCGCAGTGGACGGAATGGAACGGCAAGTACCGCGACACCGTGCGCGACTTCTGGCGCGGAGAACCGTCCACTCTCGGAGAGTTTGCATCGCGACTCACCGGATCCGCCGACCTTTACGAGGGTGACGGGCGCCGCCCCGTGGCATCCATCAACTTCGTGACAGCTCACGACGGCTTCACCCTGGCCGACCTCGTGTCCTACAACGAGAAGCACAATGACGCGAACGGCGAGGGAAACCACGACGGGGAATCGGAGAACCGCTCTTGGAACTCCGGGGTGGAGGGCCCGACGGATGACCCGGCCGTGCTTGGCCTGCGCGCCCGACAGCAGCGCAACTTTCTCGCGACGCTGCTGCTCTCGCAGGGGGTGCCGATGATCCTGCATGGCGACGAACTCGGTCGCACGCAGCGGGGCAACAACAACACCTACGCGCAGGACTCCGAGATCTCTTGGGTGCACTGGGATGCGGCGGATGCTCCGCTCACCGAGTTCGTGGCCGCCCTCACCCGGCTGCGCAAAGACCACCCCACATTCCGCCGCAAGAGCTTCTTCGACGGCCGCCCGGTGAAGCGAGGAGCGGGCGAACCGCTCGCGGACATCGTCTGGCTGACTCCCGGTGGCGAGGAGATGGAGCCGGGGAACTGGGACTCCGGCTTCGGCCGAGCCATCGGCGTATTCCTCAACGGCAACGGCATTCAGGGCCGCGACTTGCGCGGCCAGCGCATCACCGACCTCAACTTCGCCATCTTTTTCAACGCTGGTGACGATCCGGTGGACTTCACCCTGCCCTCCGAGGAGTTTTCCGGTTCGTGGGAGATCGTGATCGACACCTCTGGCGAACTGGCCGATACCGAGCCCCGCAAGGCGACAGATGTGCTTCAAGTCGTTGCCAAGTCCCTCGTTGTGCTGCGCGCCTGGGTCGCCCCGGAGGTAGAGATCGACCATTCGGTGGCGGCTTCCTTGAGCGCCCAAGCCGGTACGCAGGCGGCCGCTCCGCGCATTCCCGAGGTACGCTGATGCGAGTTCCGGCCTCGACCTACCGGCTGCAGATTCGCGAGTCCTTCGACCTGAACACCGCGGCGCGCATCGCCGGTTATGTGCACGATCTCGGGGCCGACTGGCTCTACCTCTCTCCCGTCCTCAAGGCGGAGGAGGGATCCGACCACGGCTACGACGTTGTCGATCATTCGCTCGTCGACCCGGCCCGCGGTGGTCGGGAAGGATTGGATGCCGCCTCCGCCGCCGCCAGAGCGCTCGGGCTCGGCGTGCTCGTGGACATCGTGCCGAACCATGTGGGGGTGGCCACTCCGAAGCAGAGCGTCTGGTGGTGGGACCTGCTCACCCACGGGCGACAGTCTCGCTACGCGGAGGCATTCGACGTCGACTGGGAGTTCGGCGGCGGCCGGGTGCGCATCCCCGTGCTTGGCGACGAGCCAGACCCCGAGTTACAGATCATCGACGGACAGCTCGCATATTACGACAATCGCTTCCCGATCGCACCGGGCACGGCAGACGACGGGGCCTCGGCGGGCGAGGTGCACTCCCGCCAGAACTACGAGCTGATGAACTGGCGCCGGGCGGATGCCGAACTCAATTACCGCAGGTTCTTCGCGGTGAACACGCTCGCCGGCATCCGTGTCGAAACGCCCTGGGTGTTCGACGAGTCGCACGCGGAGATTATTCGCTGGATCACCGCGGGCCTCGCTGACGGCCTTCGGGTTGACCACCCCGACGGGCTCGCCGACCCGGCCGGGTACCTCGATGCCCTCGCGGCGGCCACCGGCGGCGCTTACGTGCTCGTGGAAAAGATCCTCGAGGGAGGCGAACAGCTGCCTACCTCGTGGGCCACGTCGGGAACGACGGGCTACGACGCCCTCGCGGATGTCGACCGGATTCTGGTGGACCCGGCCGGCCGAATGGCGCTCGACGCGCTTGACTCTGCCCTGCGCGACTCGACCGAGCCGGTCTCCTGGACCCGCCTCATCCACGGTACGAAGCGAGCCATTGCCGATGGCATCCTTCGCTCGGAGGTGTTGCGGCTCGAACGCGAGCTTGACCACGATGAACCTCACGCGACTGGGCCTCACGAAACTAGGCCCCACGCGACCGGGCCTCACGAACAAACGGCAGATGCCCTGGCCGAGCTCCTTGCCTGCTTTCCGGTCTATCGCTCCTACCTTCCCCTCGGCATCGAGCATCTTCTCGAAGCGGTGAGGCTGGCGAAGGACTATCGTCCGGAGCTCGCGCAGCGCATCGACGAACTGCTTCCGACGCTGAGTGATCGGAGCCATCCGGCCGCGATCCGCTTCCAACAGACCTCTGGCATGGTGATGGCGAAGGGCGTGGAGGACACCGCGTTCTATCGCTATACCAGGCTCGGGTCGCTCACCGAGGTGGGTGCGGATCCCTCGGAGTTCTCCATCGGTATCGACGAATTCCACCGCCGCCAGCAGGTGCGCCAGGCGAGCTTCCCATTGTCCCTCACCGCTGCCTCCACCCACGACACCAAGCGCGGCGAAGACGTGCGAGCTCGTATCACGGTGCTCGCCGAGATTCCGACGGAGTGGGCGGCTGCGCTTGGCGAGCTGCGGGATGCGGTGCCGCTCGGCGACGGTCCGCTGGAGTTGCTGCTCTGGGAGGCGATCATCGGCGCCTGGCCGGCCAGCCGAGAGCGGTTGCACGCCTATGCCGAGAAGGCTGCCCGCGAGGCCGGAAACTCCACCGGGTGGACCGCACCGAGCGAAGAATTCGAAGCTCGGATGCACAGGATCGTCGACTCCGCCTTCGACGACCCGCACGTGGTCGGTATCCTCGAGCGCGTGCTCGACGCCGTGCGCCAGCCGGGCTGGTCGAATTCGCTCTCGGCCAAGGTCATCCAGCTCACCGCCCCGGGGGTTCCGGATGTCTACCAGGGTAGCGAGCTGTGGGAGACCTCTCTCGTCGACCCCGACAACCGCCGCCCGATCGACTTCGACGAACGACGGCTCTATCTCGCAGCTATCGACGCCGGAGCCCACCCGCCGATCGACGAGTCGGGCGCTGCGAAGCTGCTCGTGACCTCCCGTGCGCTTCGGCTGCGTCGGGACCGGCCCGAGCTGTTCAGCCGGTACGCCGCGATCGAAGCCTATGGATTTGCGGCGAAGCACGTCGTGGCCTTCGACCGCGGAGCGGCACTCACCCTTGCCACACGCCTGCCGGTTGGCCTCGCAAGAGCGGGCGGTTGGGGGGACACCACTGTGATCGTCGCCGGGCGTCCTGTCACCGATGTCTTCACCGGTCGCACATTCGAGGGCGGCACCCTGCTGCTTTCCGAGGTGCTAGAGCGATACCCTGTAGCACTGCTGATCCCGAACGAGTAGGCGACCGATGACGACCACTGACGCACTCACCTTCGACATCTGGGCCCCCGCGGCCTCGAGACTCACGCTACTGCTCGATGGCGAGCGTCACGAGATGACGGCGGCCAGCGGCGGCTGGTGGACGGCTCCGGAGGGCGTCTCCGGCACCGACTACGGCTACCTCGTGGATGGAGACGAGACACCGCTGCCCGATCCGCGCAGTAGGCGCCAGCCCGAGTCTGTTCATGGACTCTCTCGCACCTTCACCAGCGAATTCGAGTGGACCGACAGCGCCTGGACCGGCCGCCAGCTGGCCGGCGCCGTGATCTACGAGCTGCACCTCGGCACCTTCACCCCGGAGGGAACGCTCGACTCGGCGATCGACAAGCTCGACCACCTCGTCTCCATCGGGGTCGACTTCGTGGAACTGCTGCCGGTCAACGGGTTCAACGGCGACCACAACTGGGGCTACGACGGGGTGCTCTGGTACACCGTCGATGAGACCTACGGCGGGCCCGCCGCCTACGAACGGTTCGTGGATGCCGCGCACGCGCGCGGTCTCGGCGTGATCCAGGACGTGGTCTACAACCACCTCGGCCCGAGTGGAAACTACCTTCCGCGCTTCGGTCCATACCTGCACGCCGAGGGTTCCAACACCTGGGGTTCCTCGGTCAACCTCGACGAGCCAGCCGTGCGGTCGTACGTGATCGACAACGCGCTGATGTGGCTGCGCGATTTCCACGTCGACGGCCTGCGCCTCGATGCCGTGCACGCTCTCGTGGATAACTCGCCGAAGCACCTCCTGCAGGAGCTCTCCGAGCGCACCGACAGCCTCTCGGCCTTCCTCGGACGCCCACTCACCCTCATCGCAGAGTCCGACCTCAACGATCCGAAACTCATCACGCCGCGCGAAGGCGGCAGCGGAGGCTACGGCCTCCAGGCCCAGTGGAGTGACGACTTCCACCATGCCCTGCACGTGGCCCTCACCGGCGAAACCAGCGGCTATTACGCCGACTTCGCTCACCTGGATTCACTCGCCAAGGTGGTCACCCGCGGCTTCTTCCACGACGGCACCTACTCGTCGTTTCGCGAGCGTGACCACGGGCATCCGATCGACACCGAGCACATGCCGTCCTGGCGCCTCGTCGTCGCCAACCAGAATCACGACCAGATCGGCAATCGCGCCGTGGGAGACCGGCTTTCGGCCAAGCTCGACCACGGCCAGCTCGCGATTGCCGCAGTGCTCACTCTCGCCGGTCCGTTCACTCCGATGCTCTTCATGGGCGAGGAGTGGGGCGCCAGCACACCCTGGCAGTTCTTCACCTCGCATCCCGAGCCCGAACTCGGCAGGGCGACCGCCGAAGGCCGCATCGCCGAGTTCGCGAAAATGGGCTGGGATCCGACAGTGGTGCCCGACCCGCAGGATCCCGAGACCTTCCAGCGCTCCAAGCTGAACTGGGATGAGGCGGCGGAAGCCGGCCACTCCGGCCTGCTCGCCCTCTATCGGTCGCTCGCGGCCCTGCGCCGGGACCGCCCCGACCTCACCGACCCGCGGATGTCACGGATCTCGGCTGACTTCGACGACGACGCGAAATGGTTCGCGCTGCATCGCAGGGATTCGACCGGCGGAGGCACCAGCATCATCGTGAACTTCGCCGACTTTCCGGTGGCTCTGCCCTACGGTGGCACGGTGCTGCTGGCGACGACGGATACCGTGGCGGCGTCATCCACGGAGATCCTGCTCGGCGCGCGCGCGGCGGCGGTTCTCGCACTCTGAGGCGTGCCGCGGCCCAGCAATTGTGAGACCCGGTGGCGCCGATGTCGCCCCACCGCTTTCGCTTCCACACCCGTCACGCGCAGTCAGGGCGTGGGCGATCCATCCTGGGTTGCCGGCAGTGTATGTCTCCGACATATCCGCCCGCGGCGACTCGGTGTGCAACAGGGAACGCGTGCGCGCCCAGTGCCTGCTCGATCCACTCCCTGCAGCGACCTGATGAAGCGTACGCTGACGCCATGGATGAGAAGACTGGCGTCGACGAGCGTCGTGCAGGGGAAAAATTCGTCCGTTTCATCGACTGGCTGAACCATAAATTGATCCCGGTGATTGGTCCACCGGATCTGGGACCCTACGATGCGGTTCTGGAAAAAGTGGGTGAAGCGATATGCCCGGTGTGCGGCACAGCGATGACCGAACACCGCATCGATCATTCGGCCGCAAACACGGTTCTCAACTGCCCGGCGCCCCACATTCCAGCACCGGTTAACGATCAACCGATCAACGAGTTGGGAATGCCGAAGCGAGGCAAGTGACGCCGACGCGATGGCCCTATTCACAAGGTGCTGGTCTCGACCGTCACTGTATCCATTCTGGCAAGCGGCGAAGTGCGAGCAGTTGACAGCTACCGTCTGCGGCCATGCGGTGGGACGCGTCCCGAGTATGCACGGATAGTTTCGTGCTCAGTCGTCGATCTGCCCGGGAGCGAACCTCCGGCCAGCCAATTTGCCCTCGGAACACCGGCTCTGCCACCGGGCGGTGGTAGCCGCAAACCAGCGCGTTGCCCTGACAATTCAAGAATGTGCGGGGGCTCTGGCCTTCGTCGAGATGGCCCCGATGCGAAAGTACGTGGCGAACTTCTCAAAGAGCAACTCGTCTCCGCTCAGAGACACCGCACCGGAGGACACGGCGATCGCTGGCGCTATCTATCCCGCCATGACTGCGCGAATTGCCGGTCCGGTTGTAATAGTCAATTGCGCGCCAGGGTACGGACCGGGTTGGACGCTGAGCCTGCCCTCGTGGATCAGTGCATGGAGGACGATTTCGTTACCGACACGAATTTCGAAGCTTGCCGAATTTTTAGCTGCGGCCTCTGGCCTGAAAGTGGAACGGAGCGCCATGACCAGTGATTCCGGGGTGACAATCTCATCCGGGTGCACTTCACCCAGCAACTGGGCGCCCCACCAGCCCAGGGCAAGAACGATCTCCTCAAGTCCACGTCCGTACTCGGTGAGTGTGTACACAACCGTCTTACGCGGGGTATCGAGCAGCTTCCGCTCGATAATCCCCGCATCCTGTAAGCCTGTTTGTCAGGATATTCGTCGGGATCCGTGGCAGGCCTCGTTTCAGGTCGCTGAAACGCTGGTCGCTGACCAGCAAATCACGAATGATCAGCAGGGCCCGCCGTTTACCCACGACATCTGCTGCACGCGCGAGCCCGCAATACTGCCCGTCCGGCCACTCACTACACTGGTGGCCACTCAACACCAGGAGGAAATTTCATGCGCAAACTTACCGCCGCACTCTTCGTCTCGGTTGACGGTGTCGTCGAATCACCCAACCGGTGGCAATTCGATAGTTTCGACGATGAACTCGCCGCGGAAATGACCTCCATGATTGATCGCGTCGACACCGTGTTACTCGGGCGCATCGGCTATGAGGAATGGAAAGGGTATTGGCCGAAGGTGCAGAAAGGCGACCCCTTCGGTGACTTCATCAACCCGGTCGAGAAGTTCATCGCCTCGCGGACCCTCACCGGCGAGCAGGAATGGCAGAACACTTCTGTCATCGATGGGACCCTCGAACAATTCGTCGCCGCTCAGAAGAACTTGGCCGGCGGCGAGATCAGCGTCTGCGGCAGCATCTCCGTGGTGCGACAGCTCTTCTTCGCGGGCCTGCTGGACTCACTCACGCTGATGATGCATCCCGTTATTGCAGGCGCTGGGCGCCACCTCTTCGAGCCAACTGACCCGGTCACGCGCCTGATCCTCCAAAACTCACGAAGCACGCCCACGGGCAATACAATCCTCAGCTACGGCGTACGGGCGGTGTGATCCAGTCCTGTATGCAAGCAACATCGGAGCGCACGATCACCTGAGTCCCCTACCGAACACCCAGCAGAGAAGGAATTCGACAATGTCATTTCAGGCTTACCTCGACACGATCGAAGAAAAGACCGCCCTGACGCCCCGACAACTTATTGCCCTTGCCCACGAACGTGGCCTCGATACGCCACCCGTCCAGGCGCGGCTCATCATTGACTGGCTCAAAACAGACTACGGACTGGGTCGGGGGCACGCGATGGCGCTGGTTCACGTCATCAAAAACGGCCCGAAAATAAGTAGCAAACACGTCGGTACCGAAGGAACCCATCGAGACGAATCCGACGAACTCTGGCTGGACGGAAAGAACAACCGGCCCACATAAGAATCTGCACCCCACTCCGCTCGCACCCGACATGAGCCGCTCACCCTCCCCGCCAGTGATCTGGAAGCAGTTGGCTGCACAGAATCTGCCCGGCTGGCTTGCCTACACTGGAAACAGGTTGCAGAACGCGGCCCCGGACGACGGACCAGTACCCGGAATGCGACAAGACTGGCCGAGGAGTGAACGGCCGTGTCATGGATCATCCTTATTGCCTCCGGGGTTCTCGAAGCAGTCTGGGCTACGGCGCTCGGAAAATCGGAAGGCTTCACCAAGCTCTGGCCAAGCATCATCTTTGGCGGCGCGCTGGCTTTCAGCATGGCTGGCCTTGCCTTGGCCATGCGCGAAATCCCGGTCGGAACGGCCTATGCCGTCTGGGTGGCAATCGGCGCCGCTCTCACTGTGACATGGTCGATGCTCAGTGGGGACACCAGCGTGTCCTGGGTGAAGATCGTGTTACTTCTCGGGATCATCGGCTGTGTCATCGGGCTCAAGCTCGTCGACGGTAGCCACTGAACCAGGTCGCCATCGGTATCCGCGACCGTCGTTCATCCGCAGCGCAACGCCGAAAGCAAGGTTACGCTGGCGGCTCGTAGTCGATCCGATGCGCGTTCTGCGCGTCACCCCGCGGAGCATCGACCTTCAGTAGTGACGCCGGCCGAAGCATCCCTCGACCAAAGCGTGCGGTCACCGCGTCGATCGTGTCCTCGGCCTCGCGCCAGCTCTCATCCGCATCCCAGAGGCCGAGCTGCTGGCCATCACCCTCCGTGAGCTGCTCCATACGCACGCCGATGAGCCGCACTGGATTGTGACGTCCGAGTGCTTCGTAAATACCGCGCACCTCCTCAAAGATGCGGCGCCCGACATCGGTCGACTCGGCAAGAGTTCGGGACCGGGTGATAGTGGTGAAGTCGTCGTAGCGCAGTTTGAGCACTACGGTGCGTCCCACCCACCCTGCCGTGCGCAGCCGCACCGCCACCGCGTTGGCCTGGCGGAGAAGCTCGAGGCGTAGCTTGTCGGCGTCGATCGTGTCGACCTCGAAGGTCACCTCGTGCCCGACGCTCTTCTCTACGGATGCGGTAGTCACCGACCGCGGATCGCGCCCGTTGGCGAGGTCGTGCAGTTTTTGGCCGGTCGCTTCGCCCACCGCGCGTTGCAGGGCGGAGAGTGGAGACCGAGCGATGTCGCCGATGGTGCGCAGTCCACGCCGGGTCAGCGCGTCCTCGGTGACCGCGCCGACGCCCCAAAGCGCCCCGACGGGAAGGGGATGCAGAAAGCTGAGCGTCTGATCGGCGGGCACCACGAGCAGGCCGTCGGGTTTAGCCCGGCCCGAGGCGAGCTTTGCGACGAACTTGGTGGATGCCGCCCCCACCGAACAGCTCAGTCGCGTCTCCTCGTGCACTCGCCGTCGAATCAGCGTCGCAACCTCCGCGGGCGACCCGAGCAATCCCTTCGCGCCGGACACGTCGAGAAACGCCTCGTCGATGCCGAGGCGTTCAACAAGGGGGGTTACGTCATCGAAGATCTCCATGACCTGTTTCGAGAAGTACCGATACTTCTCGAAATGCGGCTCGAGCACGATCGCCTTCGGGCAGAGCCGGAGGGCCTGCGAAAGCGGGATGGCCGAGCGCACACCGTACTTGCGAGCCGGATAGTTTGCCGCCGTCACCACCGATCGCAGCGACTTGCCGGCAACGACAACGGGAAGGTGGGCGAGTTCCGGCCGATCGAGAAGCTCGACGGACGCGAAAAACGCGTCAAGGTCCACATGCAGAATCGTGGCGGTGCTGCTATCAACCGAATCTGCACTGACCTGGCGGTCGCGCCCGTCCTGCCTGCTCATCGGGTCTTCCTCATCTCAAGAAAGAATCTACCCGTGGCAGGCGACACTAACGATCGTCAGTGCAGACCGAGACGGGCCAGACGTTTGCGGGCGGCATCCTCACTGGTGGAGCTGCGGCCAAGCAGCCTCCCGACCAGTACGAGGATGAGGCGCGTGGCCGTGATCGCCGGCCACCACGCACGCCGAAGTCCGAGCATTCTGCGGTACTCGACCGGGATGGATGCGACCGCCCCGGCGAAGAGGATTTTGTAGGCCGGGAGCATGCCCTTTGGCAGGCCGGGATGGCGAATGAATCGTACGGCTTCGGCGACTCGCTCATCACTCTTGAGAATGCCCGATGTGCGAAACGCGTCGAGCTGCGCGTGGAGCTCGGCTTCAGATGCCGGCGGATCCAGCACACCGACGAGTTCCCCGGCCTTCTTCCACTCCCGCACGTACTGGTCGGGGCCGCCCGGAATCGGTGATCCCCAGACCAGGTGACTACCGAGGAAAGCATCGGTAAACACCACGTGCACCCAGGACAGCAGCTCCGGATCTCCGGCCGCATAGGTACGTTCGACGCCCTGTGCATCGAGATAAGTTCCCGTCACCCGGTCGTGAAAGCGCCCGACGCGGTTGGATTCGCGAACCGCCATCGTGGTGTCAGAGAAGGTGACACTGATGAGCCACTGGATGGTTCCAGAGAGCCGACCGAGTGGATCTTCCTTATAACGCGACCAGTCGTGAACCCCCGCCATCGCACCCGGGTGCAGGGTCTGCATGAGGAGCGCTCGGATGCCTGCCACGAGGGTTGCCATGCCGCCGTGCACAGCCCAGGCCGCGGAGCCTGCGCCGAAAAATCCAGCGTCGTCTCCCTCTTCGATCTGGCTGACCCAGTCCGGCCGGCCGCTCGCATTTCCGGTAAATGCCGAAAGCACTCTTGACCGGAACGGAGCGGCGATGTTGGACACGACTGCACGCTATCCAAGGAGTCTGAGAACGACGCTCAGCCAGCCGGCCAGAGGGAAGCGGTCGCCGTCGATGTCGATTTACCAGCTAGCCCAAACGCGAGTGCATCCAGGCGGAGGGGTCGACCGGCACAGTGCCGCCGACCCGGATCTCGAAGTGGAGGTGAGCGCCGGTACTCACGCCGGTACTGCCAACGAGACCGATCGGCTCCCCCGCGAAGACAGTGTCACCAACGTGCAACGGCATCGACCCGGCCTGCAGGTGGCCGTACGCACTGGTGACGGTCTGGCCGTCAATCACATGCTGGATCGCCACATGGATGCCGAGGGCCGTCCACCCGGGATTATTGGTCTCCACGACGACTCCCGATGCAATTGCGTGCACCGGTGCTCCAAAGCCTGGGTCGAAGTCGACACCTTCGTGATGGGACGAGCAACCCGAACACGGCGATACTCGCGGTCCGAAGCCGTCGCTGATGGGGCTCGACGGATCCACCGGCCACCGGAGCGGCGGCGGAACAGTAACCCCGTAGGCATCCCGGGCCACGGCTGCGGTCGGAGGGAGATCCCCCACGATCAGACTTTGCGGGGAGAGCGTCCGCACCAGCGGAGTCGCCGTCGCGGCGGCGTAGGCCGGCACCCCGAAGCCCAGCGCGATCACTGTGGCGAAGGATGCTGCTGCCGCGGCGAGGCCCCCGCGCACGGTCTTCCCGGCTCGCACCTGACGCCGGTGGAGCACGGAGCGGCCGGTGATGGCCGTCAATTCTGGACGGTATTCGGCCGGAACGGCCAGTAATCCGCGAATTCGGGCGCGCGTAGTGGGATTCACTGACACTCTCGGCACCTGAGAATCTCCGGTTATCCGCGGCGGCATAATCGCTGCGACGAAAGCGCCCAAGCGGGCGACGACACACGAGACATCGCGCGACGGTGGATGCTTCCCGAAACGGGTGGGAAACCGGGTCTCGACTGATGCCATCACAGGCGAAATGTTCTCACCGTCGGAGCACATTGTGGGTCGAAGCCCCCCTGCAGGCTGGGTACAAAGCTTCGCGTTCCCTGTGAAGGAGGGGTCGTATGGCTCCTCCCCACGGCGGAATCAGCCGCCGAGAAGAGCCCTCAACTTCTGTGCCGTATTCCAATTCCGAGCCGTGACCGGCGCGTCGAACTGCTTCCAGAATGACCTCCCGACGCGGGTGTGGAGGCTGCCATCCGGCATCCACTGGTACACCGCACCCGGGCCGACGGCCAGCAGTTCGGGAGCAAGGGCGCTCGCATCCGGTAGCTCGAGCGACGCGGGCATCGAGGTCACAAACGTGACGAAGCTCTTCGATCCATCGGTCGCCTCGGCGGTGAGCGGATTCGCGTCGAGAATCGTCAAAAACTCCGCAGAATCAAGCAGCAGCACGCTCGAGTGAACTCCGGTGGCGGCGAGAACCGCCGCTTCCATGTGTGTCGAAGTGTCGGCCGATGCCACCGTGCGGGACCCAAATACGACGTTTCCGCTCCGCAGCACGGTGGTGACATCCGTGTATCCCAACTCGGAGAATACCGATGCGAGCTCGGCCATGGAAACCGCTTTGGCGCGACCGACATTGATCCCACGGAGCAGCGCGATGTACTGGTGCACGTAACGAGGCTAACGAGGATGCGGCGGCCCCCCGGATGAGGTGGGAGAGAAAACAGTTCGCAAAAGTTTCATGACTTGTTCCCATAGTCAGGAATATCACCCAGGTTCATACGCTTGCATAGGTTTATGACAACTACTTCTGACATCCATCCCGCTTACGTCGCCGGCACCTGGGCGCTCGACCCCACCCACTCCGAGGTCACTTTCTCGGTGAAGCACCTCGCCATCAGCAAGGTCCGCGGCATCTTCGAGCGCTTCACCGCGTCCATTGTGACCGCCGAGGACCCGTCCAAGTCGACGGTCGAGGCCAGCATCGAGGTCGCCTCGATCAACACGAACCAGAAGGACCGAGACAAGCACCTCCGTACCAACGACTTTTTCAAGGCCGACGAGTTTCCGAACATCACCTTCACCTCCAGCAGCGTCGTGCTGACCGGCGACGACATCACCGTCGTGGGTGACCTCACCCTCCGCGGCGTCACCAAGTCCGTTACCCTCACAGGCGAGTTTGGTGGCACCGTCACCGACGGTTACGGCCAGACCAAGGCGGGCTTCACCGCATCCACCAAAATCAACCGCCACGACTATGGAGTGAGCTGGAACGCCGCCCTCGAGGCTGGCGGACTCACTCTCGGCGACGAGATCAGCATCAACTTCGAGCTGCAGTTCATCCTCGAGACCGCATAGCCTCCCCCGGCAAAAGGAAGGGTCCCCGCCTCGCGGGGGCCCTTCCTCGCGTGTGAGCCCTTCGCCGGTTGCCCGCTGGACAACGATTCCCGTATCGGCAATATATGTCGAGCCGGTGTTGAGAACCAACCCCCAGCCATAGGACGGGTTATTCAGGGCACCGTTGGCGACCTGGTTGTTCATGTCAATTTCGAGGCCCCACTGCACGGGCGTGGCGGCGGCGAACCTACATTGGAGGTTTCCGGCTACGGCTGGCTGGGTGCCCGTCGTGCCGGTGAAAACGACACCCGAAAGCGCCACGCTATCGCCAGCGCCAAGCGTGGAAAAGGGAGGCCCGCCGCCCGTGCCGTTTGTGATAAAGGACGAAGCGCCGATAATGCCTAGCGAGGCGTTGGCGTTAGTGACCTGAATGCGGAACGGTCCCGGGGGCTGATTGCCCGAGTAGGCCGGAAAGTCGCTGCTTGCGATGACCCCTGTGTTCTGCTGCACCGGATCGACCACCCGGTCCCAAATGATATTGCCGAGCCGATCCTTGACCAGTTGGCGGTAGGAGCCATTGCCGTAGATCGTCGCATAGCCGCCAAGGTCTAGCGCGATGGGATTCGTGTTGAGCGCCGCCTGTGCCGAGTCCTGCCAGCTATCCTTGGGCGTAGAAGTGCCCGGAACGTAGAGCGTGACCGTGCCGAGACTAAGCGCGGCTCCGTTGACATCGGCAAACTGTTGCTTGGCGAAGGGTAGCAAAA
>ENA-OFCD01000350-OFCD01000350.1-metagenomes-genome-assembly--contig:-NODE-350-length-30997-cov-4.186381_pt1 | contig 30997 bp, 23 predicted proteins | sample MGYA00153392_OFCD01 | MGnify analysis MGYA00153392
GCAGGATCGGAGCATCCTTGGTCACTTTCACCAGTACGTAGCTCACGGACTTGCCACCACGGTTGTTGGTGAGCTCGTACCGCATGGAGAAAGACTGCTCGCTGTCGGGCGCGGTGAGCACCAGGAACCGGCCCTTCACTACCGAGGCGTCGATACCGTGGGGCACGTCGATGAGCTTCTTCGAGACCTTGATCGGCGCACCCTGCGGGTCGGAGTCGTTGGCCGTCAAGTCGACCTGTGCCACGCGGCCCGGGCGCACGGAGATACTGTCGGGCGATGCGATCGGGTTCGACAGTGACTTGGGTGGGGGAATCACCGCGATCTTGATCTCACCATCACCGGTCGCCCCGAAGGCGTCGAACACCTTGTAGGTGAAGGAATCGGTGCCGGATGCCGCCGCGGACGAGTGGTAGACGAAGAAGTCGGTACCCTGGCTGTCGATCGCGCCGAGGCTCGGCCCCACCGGGAAGCTCAGAAGCTGGGCCGAGTCGCCATCGGGGTCGATTCCATCGAGCGGGATCTCCACCCGGATTGAGTCACCGGCAAGCACCCGAGCGGTGAGCGACTTGGGGATCGGGCCCTGGTTGCTCTTGGGATTGAGACCGATAACCGTGAAGGTGGCGGTGGCAGTGGCGGTTTCGCCGAACGGATCGAGCACCCGGTAGTCGACCGTGTATTCACCCGCGGTGGTGGGCGCCTGGAATCGCAGCTTGTTCTTGCTCACGAAGGCGAGCCCGGCGGTCGGTAGCGTCACGAGCGTGGTGTCGAGCGTCATCGGAGAGCCGTCGGGATGGATGTCGTTGGCCAGCACGTCGAGGGTTGTGACATCCCCCACGCGCACCTTCGCGGTATCGTTCGCGGCGATGGGGGGCTGGTGCTTCGTGAGGGGCGGCACTGGAACGACCGTCACGCCCGCAGTGGCCGTGTGTGTGCCATCCGAGATCGTGTAATTGAAGCTCACCTGTTCGGTGAGAGCGGCGGGCGAGGTGACCCGGATCTGTGTACTTTCCAGCAACTCAACGACGAGACCCTTCGCCGTGAGCTCCGGCGGCACGGAGATGGACTGCACGGCGAGCACGCGACCGCTCGGACTCACGTCGTTGGTCAGTACCGACACTGTCGTCGGCTCATCCCCCCGCAGGTACGCAGTGTCCTTCACCGCGACCGGGGGGAGGGAGTCATCCTGCGGTTTGTCGCGCACGTCGACGCGCACGAGCCCAACGCTCGTGGCGGAACCGGCCTGCAGCGTGTACTTGAGGTAAGAGACACCCGCCTCTGACGAGCTGAAGGTGATTTCTTTGGAGTCGGAATTGAAGGATGCGACGCCCTTACCGGTGGGAGCCTCCATGGCGACGAGCTGCAGCTGGGCGCCAGAGGGCGAGATGTCATTGTCGAGAGGTTTCACCACCACCGTCTCATTGGTGAACACCGTCGCGAAGTCGGGCGTTCCCACCGGATTGAGCGTGCCCGCCGGCTTGACGTCGACCGTGAGCGTGCCCTGCACCTGCGCTCCGTGGCCGTCGCTCACCAGGAAGACAACTTCCTTCTTACCAATCTCGGAGGTCTGGTGAGTGAAGGTGACGAAGCCGTCCGGGCTGAACCGGACGAGGTCGCCCGACTTGGGCGATGCGCCGACGAGGTAGAGGTCATCGCCGTCGGGGTCGCGCCAATTGGTGAGAACGTTGTAGGTGACCGTCTGGTTGGCCTCGACGCTCACCCCACCGGCTCGGATCTCCACCGGCTCCTGATTACTGCTCTCGGGCACCACATGAGCGGTGACTCGCGCACTCGCTGTGCCGCCACGACCGTCGTCGACGGTATATCCGAAGGAGACCGATCCGACGAATCCGACCGCCGGCGTGAACTGCAATGCGCGGCCGCCGTCGATGAGATCGAGGTGACCGGTCGAGTCCGCGATCCCGTCAAAGGCGGAGATGACCAGCACGTCGCCATCCGGGTCGGAGTCGTTGTCGAGCACCGGCAATATCGTCGTGCGCCCGGGACGGATGCCGAAGTTGTCGTCGATCGCAGTCGGCGGGTGATTCACCGCGGTGCGCTGGGCGAGCGTGTCTTCGAAGGACTGCGTGGCTGACTTCTTGTCACCGGTCTGCTCGCTCTGCTTCTCAGCTGGCGGGGTTACGTCACCCCAATTGTCAACGAGTCGCATGTTCTCATTTACCAGCCAGACGTTGCCGTTGCTCAGGTCGTTGAGAGCGATTACCGTGCGGTTCACTCGAAACTCAAGTTCGCTGCCTCTGGTCGGCTTCTCGATATCGTGGCGAACCGGTTTCTGGCCGTCACAGGCGAGCAGGTATTTTTGCGATGTCGCCCATGCGCCGTGCGCGCAGCCCGATAGGAAGACGGGAGCGGAGACACCGTCGGCGTTCTGTGCCGGCGTGGTGACGTTGGCAGAGATTGTCTGCACCGAACCGGAACCGAGGGGGACCTTCATCAGCGAATCCGCGGTGGCGATGACGGCGTAGTCGGACTTCGCGCCGACCTGCTGCAGTCGCAGGCCGGTCTTCGGAAGTTTGTGTGTGGAGCCGTCCTCGGTGAGGAGCTCGTTGGTGGACTGGTCGAAGATCACCGCCGCCTCCCCCACCGCGGAGATCTGGAAGGCGCCGACGGAGGGGAAGTTGGAGATCACCGGCGCTGACGCGAGGGTGGCCATCCGATAGATCTTCTTCTTCGTCGGCGAGACCGCGATGATCGCACCGGTCTGGGTGATCGTGGCGTGTCCACCCCTACCGAGCTTCACGAGCGGGGGCGTCGACACGTAGTTGAACTGCAGGTCGCCGACCGAGGGCACCGCCCACAGGTCACCCTTCGGCGAGACGATGATGAGAGTCGTGCCGCCGTAGCCGACCTCGGACTTCTTCGGCACGTCGATCGCGGAGCTCACCTGGGTGGAGGCGGGGTTGACGGACTCGATGCGACCGGCATCCGGATTGTGCATGTAGAGCGAGTCGCCGTCTTGCAGCACCTCGAACTTCGCACTCGAGGCAACGACCGACCCGTTGAGCTCATCGATCTGGCGGTTGAGGCGTCCGCCGAGCAACTGCTGCCCATTGGTTACCCAGACGTCACGGGAGGTGAGTTCGACGTCGGAAACCGGGAATCCGGGATGCAACGCGGCGATGGTGAGCGGCACACCGGCGACGACCGCGATGACGAGGGCGGATGCGAGGGTCTTACGACTCTTTACCCACCGTCCGAGCGCGCTCACACGTGACCCCCCACGGACGATTCTTCAACGACGATGACCTGCGGATTCCTCCGGAATCCAGCAGCTCAGATCAACCTAACACGACGAAAATCCGTCGTGTACCCCCTCGCATGGGGACCACTGCCCATGGGCTGGCGTGCCTTCCCGCGCCCAGCGGGCTATCCGGCTGCGTCGGCGTGAGCTTTCTCCGCCGCATCCGCGTCGTTCTTTGCGAGAAGGTAGAGGTCGTCCTGGCTCACCAACCGAGTGGCGACGGCATATTCGACGAGTCGCAGGCGACGGTTCGTGGCGAGATTGCCCTTGACTCCTCGCAACCCGCGCACGCCGATCTTGTCCAGCTTGTCGCACACGTTATCGAGTTTGCGATTGAAGGTGGTCATCGACCAGTGCAGGCGGGCAGCAGCCTCGGCGGAAGTGGGGATCTCACCTCGACCCGGCGAGGACTGTCGAAGCACTCCCTCGGCGAGGCTCACAACCAGCAGCCGCTGGGTGCTGGTGAGCGGTACGGGCTCGATCGTGGTCGAGCCGCCGGAGCCAGCCATCGCAGAGGCGGTGCTGAAATAATCTTCGGCCGAGAAGATGGTGAACTCGTAGGTGGTCGACCCGGCGCTGAACAGCACCTGCATCTGCGGGAACACGATCGGCAGGCGCGCGCCAGGCGCGAGCCAGGCCTGTACCTGGCCGGTGGCATCCGTCACGGTTGCCGAGAGCAGGTTGCCCACGTTCGAGAGCCACCACATGCCGAAGTCTTCATAGATGCGCAGAAAGCGACGGTGCAGGTAGGGGTTGTCGTCGATCACCAGGTCGGACTCGCGCCCGATATGAAAGTCGTGGGGATGCGCGACCTCGTACCACTCGCCGCAGAATTCGATCTTGAGAGGCTTCATCGGGGGTAACACGCCTCCAGCGGATTGGACAGCTTGCCCGCACGGGCCACCGTGACCTCTACGCAGATCGTCGTGTCGGCTGCGTAGCCTGGCACGGTCACCACGCCGTCTGCACTCTGGTGCAGAGCTTCGTTGTTCCCGCGGTTACTGACCCTCCAACGGAAGCTGTCACCGGCTTTCGGCTTCGGATTCGTCACGGTGAAGATCAGGTCTGTTCCCGTCACCACCGGGACACCGGCCAGTGTCGGCACCGGAACAGTCTCGACGATCGCGGAATCACCACCGGAGGCCTTCGCGCTCGGGCTCAGCGACTCGGTCGGGTTCCCTCCGAGGGCGAGGCCAGCAACGATTACGGCGGCGATGACGAGCACGGCGCCACCGGAGATACCGATCAAGATCTTGTTGGTGCGGGACACCTTCCGGGTCGTCTCGTACTCGCGAATCTCTTCCGGTGCCGGTGTTCCGGTCGCGGTCGCGGTCGCGACCGGAGTCGTGACTCGCCGCCGCACGATCGTCTCGCCCGCCTGCTCGGGCTGGGCGATCGTCCTGGGCGCCCCGCGTACCTGGGTCTCATCGATCGACGCTGCCGGGCTCGGCCCCGGCACGGAGACGGGCGGCGGCAGAACCGGTTGGGCCTGGATGGTCGCGACACTGCGAGCGCGGGTCTCGTCTGCGTCATCCTCCTGGCCTGGCCGCGAGGGCGCCTCGATGTGCAGGTTCGGCACGTCGATCGTCGTCGGGGAATAGCCGAGCTCGAGCTCGACGCGCTGCAGCGCCCGCGCGAAGTCCACCGCGCTGGAAAACCGGTCGTTGCGGTTCGACGCCATCCCCTTGTGCAGGACAGCGAGAAGGGAGCGAGGGATGTCGTCCCGCGACATCGGCGTGATCGCACCGCGCTCGATGCGCCCGATCAGGTCGAGGGTGCCGTTGGAGTGCCCGCGCAGCTCGAAGGGGGTCTGGCCCGCGAGGATCGTGTAGACGGTCGCCGCGAGGGAGAATACATCCGATCGCACATCGGGCTCCGGGTCGTCTTCGAACATCTCCGGCGGCGACCATGGCACCGACATGCCCACCGACTGGCCGGTGCCGCCGGTGCCGGTGTCCTGGGCGAGGGCACTGGCGAGAGTGCCGGTGTGGATCGGAAGCACATCGTCTTCGACCGCAGAGGAGATACCGAAGTCGGTGAGCGCCGGCCAGCCGTAGTCGTTGGTGAGTACGTTCGCCGGCTTGATGTCGCGATGCAGGATGCCCGCCGCATGCGCCGTCGCCACTGCACTCGACAGGCGCACCCCGGTACGCAGCGCGTCGACCACCGGAAAGATCTCCCGCTTGTATCGTTCGGCGAGGCTCGGGCCGGAGCAGTACTCCATGACGAAGTAGGGGCGGTCGTCGCCCGCGACATCCGCCTGATAGATCGTGACGATGTATGGATGGGTCGACAGCTGGGCCATGAGGTTCGCCTCGGCGACGAACGCGGCACGGTTTGCCCCGCTCAACTCTTCGGTGAGCAGCACCTTCACCGCGACGCGACGTTTGGGCAGCTTCTGCTCGTAGAGGAACACGTCGGAGAATCCGCCCGATCCGAGAACCTTGATAAAGGTGTAGCCGGGTAACTCGGGAGGCGTGGATGAAATGCGACGCATCAGGCTTCTCCCACCGCCTCTTCGACGGTGAGCGTGACTCCTCCACCGAGATCGACAACGGTACCGGCGATCACCGAGGTGGGTTCCCCTGCCCGCAGCTTTTGCGGCTCCTTGCCCGGAAGCACCACCAGCGTGCCGTTGCGGGAGTGCAGGTCGGTCACCACCACCGTGCCGCCCTCGAGCACGAATCGCACATGGGTGCGGGAGATGTCCTGGTCGGGGGTGCCGACCGTGAGCAGTCGAGGCATCTGCCCGCCGGGGACCCGGCTGACGCTCGGCGAGCGACCGACGAGGATTGGCTGGGTGAGCGCTTCGCGCGAACCGTTCGACAGGGCGAGGAATACCTGAGGGGCGGCCGCTGTAGGTGGGGGCGCTGCGCTTCCGCCGCGCTGGGCCGTGCGCCCTTCCCGCAGTTTCGCGATGTCGGAAGTGAGCACGGTGTGACCGTCGTGGTCTCCGGCACGCTCGGGCGCCGCTGCCTCTTCTTCGGCCGGCGCCTCCTGCACGGCCGCGCCCGCGACATCCCGGAACATCGTGGCGCCGAACAGGTAATCGTAGCCGTCGTCCGAGGTGCCAGACTTCTCCTTCGGAGTGTCGATCCGCTCGGTGGGGGGCTCGGTGACGGTAGCTTCGGGATCTGTCTCGACAATCGGTGCGGGAACGGATTCCTGTGCGGCGATAACCGGCCCAGACCGCTTCGACACCGGCGCAGCCGGTGCTCCGAACCGCAGTTCCAGCGATGACACCCAGGCCGCACCCGTGCCGAGCGGCAGCTGCACAACCCCGTCCGCGGCTGCGGCACCGGCGACGTCGACGACCGCCGACGACACCTCCGCGAGGGTCTGCTCGAGCCAGGTGGTCACTCCGGAACCGTCGAGCCGATGAGTGCCCCCGGCATCCCTTACGGTCACCATCACCGGTCCGCGAACGATAATGCGCAGGGAGTCCGCCGAACCGTCGAACAGGGCGAACGGCGGGGTCGCGGCGAGGCCTTTGTTCGTGAGCACGTCCAATGCCCGCTGGAATCCGCCGGTGCCCGCGAGTGCTTCCCAGAGCGCATCCACCGTCGCCTGGTCGGCCGGGGCGCCGATCACCAGCAGGGTCTCGGCCGACGTGAGCGCGAGCCATCCGCCGCTGACCGCAGGTCTGAAGTGCACTGTCACGGCGATGACCTACCCCCTCGGCTTCGTCACTTCGAGCAACGCGGGCATCGCATCCCGATCCACCGTTTCTTCCGAAGACTTCGCACTCGACCCTACAAGGTCGGATTCGACAACGACGACTGTGACATTGTCCGACCCCCCAGCCGCGACCGCAGCACACACCAGGCGTTCCGAGAGAGAGATCGGGAGACCGTCCGACTCGCGCATCTGTTCCGACCCGTGGAAGACAATGATCCGAGCGATTTCGTCGTCGCTCAGCTCCTTGTTGAGACCGTCGGAGCAGAGAAGGAAGGTCTGGTGGCCACGCGCGGGTAGGAGCCAGATATCAGGTTCGACGGTTGTGTCCGCCCCAAGGGCGCGAGTCACAATGTTGCGGTCCGGGTGTGTGGCGGCCTGCAATCGTGTGATCTCGCCGAGGTCCACCAGCTCCTGAACGGCGGAGTGATCGACGCTCAGCTGCACGAGGTGACGGCCATCCCAGCTGTAAATACGGGAATCGCCCACGTTGAAGGCCATCCAGTGATGGCTGTCGGTCGCACCGATCTCGACGAACGCGACTCCGCACAAGGTGGTCCCTGATACCTCGTCGGAGCCGCCGGTCACCGCGAGTACGGCTTCGTTGGCGCCGTGAATTGTCTCGAGCACCTGCTGAGCGGTGGCGTGAGTCGTGCCATCGAAAGCCTGTGCGAGGGCGCCGATTGCAGCCTGACTGGCGCGATCGCCGAACGCGTGGCCGCCCATCCCGTCTGCCACAGCGAACAGGGGTAGCGAGGCCAGGAAGCTGTCCTCGTTGAGTCGCCGCACCGCACCACGGTCCGAATAGCCGCCAAATCGAAAGCGGGCAGTGCCGCTCGGCAGCTGCAGCTCCGTCATTTGATCCACGGCGCACCCCTCCCGCTCAGCGCGTCCCCACTCTATGGGAATCTCCCCACGCATCATTGCCGTGATCGGCCCGGCGATTCAATGGGTAGGCCTGCCCATGCAACAGGAGCGCTACGGCCTATCCCAACGAGTCGGCATCCCGGCGCTTTCGGTCGTAACGGATTTTAATCAGACTCGCCACTACCGCAACCGCCATCGACACCACGATCACGCCGAGTGAGAAGAAGGTGCCGATCTCCGGCGCCCACTCGATGTGCTTTCCGCCATTAATAAACGGCAGTTCGTTGGTGTGAAGGGCGTGGGCGATCAGCTTGAATCCGATGAATGCGAGGATGAAGGCGATTCCGTACTTGAGGTACACCAGTTTGTCGATCAGGTCGCCAAGCAGGAAGTACAGCTGGCGAAGTCCCATCAGCGCGAAGACGTTAGCGGTGAACACGATGAACGGGCTCGTCGTGATACCGAAAATCGCCGGGATCGAGTCCAGTGCGAACACCAGGTCAGTGGTACCGATGGCGATGAAGACGACGATGATCGGCGTGAATACCTTCTTGCCATCGATGATCGTTCGCAACTTCGCTCCGTCGAAGTCCTCGGAGATGCGGATGCGCTTGCGCAGCAGGCGGATGACCCCGCTCTCTTTATCGTCCATCTCTTCGGTGTTCTGGAAGGCCTGGCCGAACGCCGTGTACAGCAGGAAAGCGCCAAAGATGTAGAAAATCCAGCTGAAGTTCTCGATCAGTTGTGCGCCGAGCAGGATGAAGATCGCGCGCAGAACCAGCGCGATGATGATGCCAACCATGAGCACTTCCTGCTGGTACTTTCTCGGTACCGAGAACCTCGCCATGATGATGACAAAGACGAAGAGGTTGTCGATTGAGAGGCTGTACTCCGTGAGCCACCCGGCGATGAACTGGCCGGCAGGCTCAGCACCTGCGAAGAAAAACATCAGCATGGCGAAGATGACCGCCAGAAGCACGTAGAAGCCGACCCAGAGGCTGGATTCCCGCGTCGACGGAATGTGCGGACGCTTGTAGGCGAGCACCAGGTCGGCGACCACGATGAGGATCAGCACGATGATGCTGGTGATCTCAAACCAGACGGGGAGTTGCAGGTCCATTCGGGCCTTTCGGGAGGGGGACGGTGTGGCTGTGCCAGGATCCCGAAAGTCTCTTCCGCACCGATTGAACTGGCACCACCACACCCGGGCCAGCAGCAGCGGCGACCGTGTTGACGAGCGTGGAATCAAGGCGGCTGACCGCCCGTGGGAATACTCCCCTTCGCGGAAAGAAGTTTAGCAGACAGCCTCAGACCGCCATTGCTCGCAAGCGACCACACGGTGCACCCCGGGTCGGGGCGTCTGTCAGTAGTTGTGATCCATGCATGATGGTGGCCAATGCGCAGGAGACGGAATCAAGAGAAAAGCACGTTCAACACTGGATTCGACTGCTGTGGTGTGTCATCGAGCGCTGCAGCAGACCCTGTTCGTTTGATTAGTCCTCACCCACCGTTACCTGAGGGTATCTTCGTCGCGACCCTGTCCTCAGACGTTATTGCCCAAGCGGCGAGTGGCCTGCTTGGGCGTTGGCGCAACAGGGCAACGCTGACGGCGCCGATCCAGATGATCGTGGTGACATAAAAGGCGCGTTCGAATAGACCGAAGAATCTTGCCAGCTCCGGACTGCGGGATGCTGCAAACAGCAGCACGATCGCCGCTGAAGTGATCCATCCCATCACTAAGGAGAATTGCTGAAGATAGCGATTCTGTGCATTGCGCCGTAACGATCGAGCGGTGAGGAACATTGCCACGATCGACGAGATAAATGAGACGATTCCGAGCCCCCAGTGAATTCCTCCGGTCACCGTTGCAGGTGCACCAGGCGCGTCCATGTTCACCCAGCCGACAAACGAACGGCCGAGCGCAAACAGCACCAGCACCACCACCACGCCTATGCGAAATCTCGGAAGCGCCCGTAAGAAGCTGAAGGCGAGGGCAAACGCGGCTAGGGCGAGGGATACCTCGAACCACCGGAAGCCCCAGAGAAACGGGGTGAGAGCCCACTGACTGGTCGGGTCGGCCACAGACGAAAGACCGGTGGGTAGCAGCTCGAGCACGGTCAATGCCGTTGCCGCCGAAACGGTCATTGCGAGAGCGGCCCCGGCGAGAATTGCGGACAGGTTCGGCATGAATTTCCGATCACGAAACGAATGACTCGAGGGTTGCCCCGCGTTCAGCACTGAGGGGCGTGCGGCACCGGTCGAGCGCCTCAAACAGTCTGCGCCTCCGGAGAGACCCAGTCTGCGCCTCCGGAGAGACCACGAGTTCGCGGGCGGTCGATCGCCGGCTTGCGCTGTTTCAGCGTTCGCCCGCGCTTTATTGGGCTTGGATTGGGATTGGATTGGGGGCACGTTCGTCGGCTCAGCCGTGTACAGCGGCTACAAGACCTCAACTGGGCTTCATCAGAAACGCCATTATCCTCGCGACTTCGGATGGTTCAACGACGCAGTCGGCCCTGCCGGAGGCAACCGACGTGACTGCAGGAATGCGCGCACTGGAAATCTTGATGACCGTTTCCCCCACAGTGCCTGCCGGTCTCCTGGGCGGATAGTCTCCACACCGTCGGCTGTCGCCGATAGACGGTGACTGATCACGTAACCACCTCGCCAGAAAAGGTAACCACACCATGAAGACTGTTGTCGTCCCGCCCCTGCTCTGCTCGCCCCTCGCCTATCTTCCCGTCCTCGACACACTCTGGTCCCGAGGGCAAGTGACTTTCGCGGATACCCGGCGCGACAGTACGATCACAGGGATGGCGAAGCGAGTCCTCCGCGAGAACGAGGGAGACTTTGCTCTCCTCGGCACCAGCATGGGCGGGTACGTTGCCCTCGAAATAATGCGACAGGCTCCCGGACGCGTCACTGCATTAGCTCTCGTCAGCACAACAGCCCGCGCAGATTCGGCGGAGCAGCGAGAATCCCGGGCCCGGCAATCTGCACTCGTCGAAGCAGGCCAATTCGCTGCCCTGATTAACGCCGCTTACACCGGTGTCGTCGCGGCCGCAAACGAAACTAACGAAACCCTGCTCACCACCTGGAGATCAATGACAACTCCGGTCGGCGCTGAAGCTTTTCTCCAACAGCAGGATGCAGTCGCGAACCGCGCCGACCTCCGCAGCGTACTGCCCACCATCTCCTGCCCGATGGCAATCATTCATGGAACCGCAGACCGGCTCATCCCGATCACGGCTGCAATGGAAACCGCGACTGCCGTGCCCAACGCGTTGTACACCGCCATCGAGGGGGCCGGACACCTCCTCTTCCACGAACAACCCACTGCAGCACGTGCCGCAATCAACGAATGGCTCGACACGGCATCGTGAAAGCGCCCTCACGCCCAGCGTTCGGAAGAATCCAAGAGGGGGATGTTGGCAGCGACCTCGGTTAGGCTACGGCGACCCGTTGTGCGTAGAGGAAATCCTGATGAAAATTGACAATGCAAGCGTTCGCAGTTCGACGCTCACCATTGGGCCTGTGATCGCGGCTATGGGAATTGTTTTCGGTGATATCGGGACGAGTCCTCTCTATGCAGCATCGACCACGTTTGGGGCCAGCGGCGCTCCTGCGTCGGGGCCGTCGACCGAGTACGTCTACGGGTCGACAGCGACCATTATTTACTCGTTGACGCTAGTGGTCACCGTGCTGTACGTACGGTTTCTGATGCGTGCCGACAATCGGGGCGAGGGCGGACTGTTGGCTCTATTCGGGCTGCTCCGGCGCAGCACCCTGAAAGCCCGAACCCTCGGGGTTTTGACTGTCGTTGCGATGTTCGGCGCGGCCATGTTCCTTGGCGACAGCGTAATTACTCCGGCAATCTCCGTTTTGTCAGCCGTCGAGGGTCTGGAAGTGATCCGGCCAGAGCTCTCGTCACTGGTTGTTCCGATCGCCCTGGTCATTCTGTTGGGGGTGTTTGCCCTCCAGCGCTTTGGAACGAAAGCGATCGGCCGACTTTTCGGGCCGATCATGTTGCTCTGGTTTATCGTCCTTGCCGTGACCGGCGTTGGGTCGATTGTTCAGCATCCGGCAGTTCTACAAGCGTTATCCCCCCATTGGGTGATTCTGTTCTTCGTGAATCAGCCTCGCACAGCATTCTTTGCCCTCGGCGCGATCGTGCTCGCCGTAACCGGCGCCGAAGCGCTCTACGCAGATTTGGGTCACTTCGGCCGAAAAGCAATCACGCGAGCGTGGCTCTTGGTGGTCTTCCCTGCGCTTGTGTTGAACTACCTCGGCCAGGCCTCCCTTGCCGTTCGGCACCCCGCTGGTGCTGCGTCTTCATTTTTTGGATTGGTACCGTCCTGGGCTCAGTTGCCCATGGTCGTTCTCGCCACAATCGCAACAATCATTGCCTCACAGTCCGTGATTTCTGGCACCTATTCCGTTATCCATCAAGCCTGGCGACTTGGCCTGTTCCCGCCGTTACGAGTTGTGCACACCTCCGCCGAAAAGGAGGGTCAAATCTACGTTCCGGCAATGAACGTGATCCTCGCTATTGCCGTGCTGGCAGTCACCCTTGGTTTTAGAAGTTCCGCGTCTTTGGCTTCTGCCTACGGGATCGCCGTAACAGCGACCATCTCGATAACGACGATCGTGTATCTCGCGTGGCTCTGGGCGCATTCGAAACGTCTGACCCCGGCAATCGTCGTCGTGGGCGGCATCCTTCTCATCGCCCTCGCGTTTCTTACGGCCAATCTTCCCAAAGCAGCCTCAGGCGGGTGGTTGCCCTTGGCAATCGGATCACTTGTCTTTATCGTGATGGCAACCTGGTGGGTGGGACAACGACGCATCAAGGCCGGACGGCGACAAGGTGAAGTAAACATCGGAGAGCTGCAGAATATTCTCACCAGCGCCCAGAGGGATCTTCACCGCGTTCCGGGAGACGCTGTTTTCATCACCAGAAATTCGACCATCGTCCCGGTAGCGCTCATCACTATGGTGACTCAGAATCATGCGCTGCAAAAACGCGCCATCTTGTTGAGCTGGTCAACCGTCGACGTTCCATCAACAGTCGGATCCAAGCACCGGATCACCGTGGAAAGCCTTCAATCGGGGGTCATCCGAGTTGTTGCAAAAATTGGTTTCCAAGAACACCCTCGGATGACAGAACTGCTCACCGAAGCCCGATCTGTCGATAAGGCTGCGCTCACCGACTTTGCCGCATCTCGGGCGACATTCTTCATCTCGACCCCGATTCCGCGCTACAACAGGAACAGCAAAATGCTTCGCTGGTCTCAAGTGCTGTTTCTCGCCATCGATCGTCTGGCACCAGATCCGGTGGATGTCATCGAACTCCCCCGCGACAGAACCATTGTCCTCGGACGGGAAATCCCGCTCTAACCGGAAGCACAGGCCAGCCGGCGCTTGGCACCAAAGGGAACATCGAATTCGAACGTGGCCTTTTGTGTTTACGGGAGTTGCTCACGGCGATCACCGCGGGTTCCAACGTCGGGTCGCCTTTGCGCCGATCGAAGATAGGGCCAGGACCGCCTGACCATCGTTGGATGAAGCAGGGGCCGCACACCAGGCGGTTCTGCCTTGTGCTTTGGGTTGCTGGGCGGGGTATCAGCGCGGTCGGCGCGGCCAAGTCAATCGATGAGGTCGCTGTCCCAGACATCCGGGTTCTCGCCGGGCGGGGCCGTGGTCGAGACGACAACCCGGGATGCGGTCTTCCGCTGGCCCTTCCGCACCACCGGCACTATCAAGGGGAGGTGGGACTCGGGATGGTGATCACGCCCACAAATCGATCGCCCTCGTCCGCCTGCTCGCGACCGCCGATGAAAGCTTGAGCGTCTGGGTCATTCCTGACATGCTCTAATCGGCTGCGTTTCGAAGTGAAACGTATCAGAAATTGTGGCCACCGCCACTACCTTCCCTGCATCGGCACCGTCGACGCGACCAACAGGAACGAACCCATGACATCGACGTCACACAGCGAGCCACTCCGCCTGGGACTGGCCGTGCCAATGTTCGCGGCACCCGGCATCCCCACTTTGCGAACCCCGAGCCTCGAGCGGCTCGACTGGACGCTCGTGCTCTCAGCAATCCGGTCCGCCGAGGCGCTCGGCTACGACTCAGCTTGGTTCTCCGATCACCTGTTCCATGGCCGTGACGGAGAGTTCCTGGAGAGCTGGACAACGCTCGCAGCCGCCGCGACGGCGACCGAGCGCTTGCGGCTGGTCAACAACCACCTCAGCCTCGGGTTCCGGGCGGCGCCCCTCGTCGCCAAGATGGCGGCGACGATCGACGTGATCTCGAACGGGCGCTTCGAGCTGTTCGTGTCGCACGGAATGCGCGAACGCGAGCACAGGAGCTACGGCTTCCCCTGGGAGCCGGACACAGCGCGCCGGGTCGCTCGGCTCGACGAGGCGGTCGGCGTCATTCGCGAACTGTGGAGTGGGTCGCCGATCAGCCACGAGGGCCAATTCTTTACGCTGGACGGCGCCCTCAGTACGCCGGTTCCTGCGCACGACATCCCCGTCTGGCTCGGCGGCCCGCTCGACGACGCCGTCGTGCGCGTCGTGGTCGAACGCGCTGACGGCTGGAACGCACTGCCCGCTTCGCTGGCCGAGTATGCGGCGAAAGCTGAACGGGTCGACGCCGCCTGCCGCGCGGCCGGGCGCGATCCGCGCACCCTCCGCCGCAGCCTCGAGACGCAGGTGCTCGTGCTCGACGATAGGTCAGGGTGGGACGCGTGGCTCAGCTACTGGCGCACCCTGCGCGAGCGCGAGCCGCTCGGCTTCGCCACCTCCGATATGTTTCCGGATGATTTGCCGGAGGTGAGCCACGACGAACTCACGGCGAGCTGCTTCGACAGCTTCATCATCGGCACGCGAGACGAGGTGGCGGCGAAGCTCTCGGCCTACCGCCAGCTCGGCGTCGACGAGGTCGTGTGCTGGTTTATGGACTGGCCGCGCGGCGACTCGCTGCGCGTACTCGCGGAGGAGATCAGGCCGCAGCTCGATGCTGTGTAGCAGAATCGAAACGTTTCAGATACGCTGACCCCATCATCACATTTGAGAGGAGGCGAAGGTGCGAAAACTCGGCATAGCCCTGGTTGGTGCGGGCTTCATGGGCATCCGCCATATCCGCGGGTACGCGGCCCTGCACGACGCCGGAGTGGCACAGGCGGAGGTGGTCGCGATCCTCGATCTCAATCGCGAGGTCGCGGAGCGCGCGGCCGACGAGGCCGAGATCCTGCTCGGCAGACGGCCGGCCGTCTACACCGACCTGGTCGATCTGCTGCAGGATGCCGCGGTCGAGGCCATCGACATTGTCACCGACCCGCGCACCCACCACACGATAGCGATAACAGCCATGGACGCCGGCAGACATGTGCTCTGCGAAAAGCCCCTCGCGCTCACCGTGCGCGCTGCCCGCGCCATGATCGACGCGGCCGAGCGCAATGGCGTGGTGCTCGCCACCGGCGAGAACTACCGGCGCGGTGGAGCGAACCGCCTCGCACGGGCAGTGCTCGACGCCGGACTCCTCGGCCACGTGCACCTCATGCGCGAGGTACGCATCGGCGGCGACTCGGCGGTCATCATCAGCAAGTGGCGACACATGAAGGCCAGCGGGGCGATCGGCCTCGACATGACCATCCACTACGCCGACATCATCGAATACCTGCTCGGGCCGGTCGACCGGGTCTGGGGCCGAGGCATCATCGCCGAGTCAACGCGGTTTCCCACGGATGGCTCCGACCCGATAGTGCCAGACGGCGAAGACTCGATCCTCGCCTCGATGCTTACGCGTTCAGATGTCGACGTGCAGCTCGCCTACCTTCCCTCCGGTCCCGGGGTTCACTTCAGCGAGCGCACCGTCCACGGCACCGCCGGATCGATGTCCATTCCTCCTGATCGCACCGACGGCGACGTGATAGTCACCCTCGGCGACCGCGTGCTCGTCGGTGCCGACCTCGTCGACGCAGTCGGCGATCACCTGCACCTCTCCGAGGCCACGATCGCCGTGCTCGGCCCGGACGGGACGGGCGGCAAAAACGCGGCCTGGTCGATCGTCGACTCCGGCTACCTCGCCGTGGAGATCGACGACTTCGCCGACGCCGTGCTCTCGGGTCGCGCGCCGGAGGTCGACGGCGCGGGCGGCCTCCGCGCGCTGGCCGTGGTGCTCGCCGTGCTCGAGTCAGGGCTGGCAGGCCGTGAGGTCCTCGTCGACGAGGTTATCGATGGCACCCTCCACGCGTATCAGGACTCGATAGACGAGGCCCTCGCAAAGAGTGCCCGGTGACCGCGGCGCGCGGCTTCCATCAGGTCGCCTTCGTGGTGCGCGACCTGGATGCCGCGGTGCGCCACTGGGCCGACGAGCTCGGGATCGGCCCGTGGCGCGTCTGGACCATGGAGCCGCCGCACCTGCACGACATGGTCTACCGCGGCGAGTCCGTGCCGTTCCGGTTCCGCCACGCACTCGCGATGTCGGGCGACCTGCAGTTCGAGCTGATCGAGCCGCTCGCCGGCCCGAGTATCTTCGCCGATCAGCTCGCTGCCAGCGGCGAAGGTGCGAACCACATGGGAAGGATCGTCGACGACCACCCGGCCGCAGTGGCCGACGTGCTCGCCCGTGGCTTCGTGCCGCTGCAGAGCGGCCGCTTCGGCGCGAGCGGCGATGGCCTGTTCTCCTACTTCCAGCCTCCGGGCATCCCCACGATCATTGAGCTCATCAACCCGCCAACCGAGCGCTTCGCTCCCGATTACACCTACCCGGAGCCATAACGTGCCCCCCTCCATGCGCATATGCCAGGTCGAGACCTTCGCGGCTTACAACTCCGTCTTCGTTCGGCTAACGACGGAATCCGGGCACGTCGGTATCGGAGAGTCGACGGCATTCGCCTTCCCGCTGGCCGTCGTCGAGGTGGTCAACTCGCTCCGTGACTACCTGGTCGGCGCCGACGCGATGGATGTCGAGGCCCACTGGCTGCGCATCTACCGCGCCCTTGGCTGGCGCGGCATCACTCTCGGGGGAGCAATCAGCGCCATCGACCAGGCACTCTGGGACCTCCGTGGTCGACGCTTCGATGAGCCGGTCTGGCAACTGCTCGGCGGGCGCTCGCGCCGCGGCGTCCGAGCCATGAAAGTGGTGCCGACGGGCACCACCGAGGAGGTAATCGCCGGCGCTGTCGCCGCGCAAAACGTCGGCTACACCGCGATCAAAGTGCTGCTGTTTCAGCACGAGCACCACACAATGCGCCACGCGGAGCGGATAGCCGACCTGGTCGAGCGGTTCGCCGCCGTGCGCGACGCGGTCGGTAACCGCATGGACATCGGCGTCGAACTGCACCGCAACCTGCAGCCAGGCAACTCGATAGCGCTGATCAACGAACTCACCCGGTTCCGCCCGCTCTTCGTGGAAGATCCGGTACCGCCGGATAGTGCGCTCGCCCTGGCTGAGGTCTCAGCCAAGACGACCGTGCCGATGGCAGCGGGCGAGCGGAACACAACAATCTACGAGTTCCGCGAGTACATCGAACAGGCGGGTCTCTCGTTTGTGCGGCCTGACATCGGTATCGCTGGCGGCTTCACCCACATGCGTAAGATCTGCGCGATGGCCGAGGCCCACCACCAGGGAGTCATCCCACACTGTGTGCCCTCGGGGCCGGTCGCGACAATGGCGCACGTTCACCTCGGGATCACGACGCCCAACTGGGAGGTACAGGAACACGTGGAACAGGACACAGCGCCGCAGGTCACCATGGTGGACAGAATCACACCCCTGGTCGATGGCTACCTGCTGCCTTTCGAAGCCCCCGGGCTCGGGATGTCGCTCAACGACGCGGTACTCACCGCCGCGCCCGTCTCGGTTTTCCCCGTCTCGCCAGACCTCAGGGAAGACGGCTCGGTGGCAATCCGATGAGCGGCGTGGCCACCCTGAGGATCGGCATTGCCTGCAGCCAGGACGCCCGCGACGGCTACCTCGCCCAGACCGACCTGGATCGCCTCGACAGCATCGGAGATGTGAGCATCCAGACCTTCGAGATGCAGGGCGAGACCTGGGGCCAGATCCCGGTCGTGCCTGAGTATGACGACCGCCTCGCGGCGTTCGCGTCGGACAAGGACGTGCTCATCGTGTTCCATGGAGCACCCCGCGTCACCGCGCGGGTGCTTGCGGCAGCGCCGCACCTGCGGATGGTGGGCGACATCGAGGGTGACCGCTTTGCCGGGCGCATCGACGTGGCCGCCGCACGCGCCGCCGGAGTGATAGCCGTCGATACCACGCACTCCTCGTCCTGGCCGGTGGCCGAGTGGACGCTCGCGCTCATGCTCATCTGCCTGCGCCAAAACGCGCGTTTCCGGCAGGTGATCGCCGGCCACGACATGACGCCGCATGACTACCGTACGAACCCTCCCGGCCGAGAGCTCACCGGCAAGACGGTTGGCCTCATCGGGTTCGGCCACATCGGCTGGCGGCTACGCGAATTCCTCGTTCCGTTCGAGAACCCCGTCATCGCCTACGATCCGTACGCGCCGCGCGAGCTCTCCGACGCGCTGCGCATGGACTTCGCCTCGCTCGAGGAGGTGATGGGATGCGACGTGGTCGTGTGCCTGGCACCGGCGACCCCGACGACGAGGGGCATGATCGGAAAGCGCGAGCTCGCCCTGCTGCGCCCGGACGCCGCCTTCATCAATGTCTCCCGAGGCACCGTAGTGGATACCGAGGCACTGATCGCCCGCGCAGCGAAGAACGATGCCTGGTTCGGCATCGACGCTCACGACCCTGAGCCGATCGCCATCGACTCACCGTTGCGCGGCATGTCGAATGTGTTCCTCTCGCCGCACATCGCCGGGGTCACCGTCGAAGCACAGCCGCGGTTCTTCGCCCTGATGGTGGACGAGATCCAGCGGTTTGCTGCCGGTCTCGAGCCTCGAGCGCAGCTCACCGACCGTGTTGTCGCAGGACGTAGGAGTGAGTGACGTGATCTTCGACGCGCACTGCCACGCCTGGCGGCGATGGCCATACGACCTCACGGTGCCGGATTCGCAGAGTCGGGGCAGCGCCGAGGCGCTCCTGTACGAGATGGACACCCACGGGGTCGACAGGGCGGCGATAGTGTGTGCGCGTATCGGCGGGGGTACTGGCGGCGATGGCTTTGCAAACGAGGACAACAACGACTACGTGGTCGAGTTCGCGGGCTCGCATCCTGACCGCATCACCCCGATCATTGACGTCGACTGCGTGTGGCGCCCCGAACACCACACGCCGGGCGCGGCCGCGCGGCTGGCCTCCGAGGCAGACCGCACCGGCGCGATCGGCTTCTCTCACTACGTCACGTCGTGGAACGACGGCTGGTTCTCGACCCCCGATGCTCGAGAGTTCTTCCGGATCGCTGCCGACCGTGGCATGATCGCCTCGCTCGCGCTCACGACGCCGTGGTTTGACGACCTGCGCGTTATCGCCGCGGAGAACCCGACGATGCCGATCCTGCTTCACCACATGACGCATCCCGGGTCTCAGGCCGACCTGGATGCGCTGTCGAAGCTCGCGGACCTGCCAAACGTTGGTATCAAGATTTCGGGGTTCAACTATCTGGCGACACAGCGCTGGGAGTACCCCTACCCCGATGGCCTGCGCGCCTTCCGTGCGATCGTGGACTCCTTCGGCACTGACCGCCTCTACTGGGGCAGCGACTTTCCGGCGTCACGGGACGACCTCACCTATCGCCAGGCGATCGAGGTCGTGCGCGCCCATGCCGACTTCCTCCAGCCAGCCGAGCTCTCCTCCGTGCTCGGCGACAACCTGGCCGCGCTGGTCGCCTCCCCGCGCCTGGCCACGTCATCCGCCCCACCCACCCCCAAGAGAAAGTGACTACACAATGAGCTCAGCACTGATAGCCCGCTACTACGTCGTACCCGGCAACGCACCGCTCGTCGAGGAGGCGCTGCACAGGATGGCCGAGTGCGTGAAGGCTGACGAGCCAGCCTGCCTGCTCTACAACGCCAACGTCGACCCCGAGAACGAGAACCTCTACTGCCTCTATGAGGTCTACGAGAACGAGGATGCCGTGGCCGCGCATCGTGAGACTCCGCACTTCAAGCAGTTCATCGAGGGCATCATCGTGCCCGTGCTCGAGAAGCGGGAGCGTGAGCTCTACCGCCAGGTGATTGGATGAGGTTCGTCTCGTTCGAGACGGACGGCGACGCGGGACGGGTCCCCCACCTCGGCGTCCTCGTCTCGGGGGACGCCGACTCGGGAGAGTTGCTCGACCTGACTGTCGCCGCGCGTGCTTTGTTCGAGTCCGAGTCGATCGGCGCCGAGGCGGCTGCGCGCATCGCCGCTGCCCTGGTTCCCCCTTCGCTCCTCGGCATGATCGAGGGCGGGCCGCGGTCGCGCGACCTCGCGGAGCAGGCAGTGCAGTCGACGCTCGAACGTGGATGGGAGACCGACGCGCTCGGCGCCCACATCCGCTACGCGACCGAGGACATCACGCACCTGCCCGCTATCACCGCGCCACCCTTGCTTCGCGACTTCATGGCGTTCGAAAAGCACCTGCTCAATGTGTTTCCCAAGCTGGGGCGCGAGATCCCCGAGGAGTGGTACCGCAGGCCGGTCTATTACAAGGGCAACCCGTCGGCGATCGGCGCCCATCGGCAAGATGTCGCGATTCCCTCCTACGAGGAATGCCTCGACTTCGAGTTCGAGTTCGCCGCGATTATCGGCACGGCAGGTGTCGACATCCCCGAGTCGGAGGCCCTCTCGCACGTCTTCGGGTACACCGTCTACGACGATTTTTCGGCGCGCGTCATCCAGTCTGCCGAAATGACCGTTGGGCTCGGCCCGGCCAAGGGCAAGGACTTCCTCGCAGCTCATGTGCTCGGGCCGGTCGTGGTCACCGCGGACGAGCTCGGCGACCCGTACTCGCTTGCGATGACAGCGACGGTCAACGGTGAGCAGTGGACCGACGGCTCGACCTCTGACATGCACTGGCGCTTTGAGCAGATGATCGCGTACGCCTCCCGCGACGAGCGTGTGCGCGTGGGCGAGGTCTTCGGATCGGGTACTGTCGGCGACGGCTCAGGGACAGAACACGGCCGCGCGCTCGGCGCCGGCGACCTGGTCGAACTCACGGTCCAGGGCATCGGCACCCTCCGCAATCGAGTCGTCGCTGGTCGCGGCGCCAAGGAAACCACAGGAGAAAGTAATGAGTAGCACTTCAGCAGCCCGGATCGGGCACAGCGCACAGGGCGCGCTGCACGACGTGATCGATCCGAGTGACGGCTCGGTCATCGAGCGCATCCCGGTCTCGAGCGAGGCGGACTGCGACACGGCAATCGACAGAGCCGCGGCGGCATTTGAGAGTTTCGCTGCCCTCGCGCCACGGGTGCGCGGTGAGATGCTTCGCCGGGCATACGACCTGATGGTCGCCGAGTCGGAGCACCTGGCGCGGCTCGTCTCACGCGAGAACGGCAAGATCCTCGCCGACGCGAGGGCAGAAGTCGCTTACGCCGCAGAGTTCTTCCGCTGGTTCTCCGAGGAGGCGGTGCGCGTCTCGGGCGACTTCCGGCTGTCGCCATCGGGCGACAAAACCATCGTCATCACCCACGAGCCAATCGGCGTCTCGCTGCTGATCACCCCATGGAACTTTCCGGCGGCCATGGCTACTCGCAAAATCGGCCCCGCGATCGCCGCAGGCTGCACAGTCGTACTCAAGCCCGCGATGGAGACCCCGCTCACGGCTCTTGCTATCGTCGACCTCCTTCACAGGGCCGGTGTGCCCGACGGTGTGGTGACCGTCGTCACTCCGTCGCCGGCTGGCCCATCCGTCTCCCGGATGCTGCGCGACACCAGAATCCGAAATCTTTCCTTCACCGGATCGACCGAGGTGGGTCGACTGCTGCTCAAGCAGGCCGCGGATCGCGTGATCCGCACATCGATGGAGCTCGGCGGTAATGCGCCGTTCCTTGTGTTGGACGACGCCGACCTCGACGAGGCCGTCGCGGGCGCGATGGTAGCCAAGCTGCGGAACGGTGGCGCAGCATGCACCGCCGCGAACCGGTTCTATGTCTCGCGCTCGATAGCCGACGAGTTCTCGTCCCGGCTCGCTCGGGCGATGGCGGGCATCCGCATGGCGCCGGGCCTGGCCGAGGGAGCGGGGCTCGGGGCGAGCGTCTCCATCGGCGAACGTGACAAGATCGCCGACCTCGTGGACGCCTCTGTGGCGAGCGGCGCACAGGTGCTGATCGGTGGTACGAAGCCCGACGGCCCAGGGGCGTTTTACCCGCCGACAGTGCTCACCATGGCCAGTGATAATCCGATCCTCGACCTGGAGATCTTCGGTCCGGTGGCCCCTGTGGTGGCCGTGGACTCGGATGACGAGGCCATCGGCCTCGCGAACGCCTCAGAGTTCGGGCTCATCTCCTACGTCTTCTCGGGCGACCTTGCGCGCGCCATGCGCGTCGCGAGGTCCATCGAGTCCGGGATGGTTGCGATCAACAGGGGCGTCATCTCCGATCCGGCCGCGCCGTTCGGCGGCTACAAACAGAGCGGGCTGGGTCGCGAGGGCGGCTTCGCCGGGATCCACGAATTCCTCGAGAGCAAGTACATCGGGGTCGAGATCTGATAATCGACAGACCACCGGCACAGTGCGGCGGGATGTCGATTCGAACCCTTGACATGAGAGAGGAGCACTGAGATAGTTGGGAAAATCTGAAACGTATCAGATTGTCCTTGCACCACCCGGATCAGCCGACCCGGCAAGAAGGATCCCCAGCGGATCCGTCCACCTTTACAACGACGTAACAGTAGGAGGATTGACATCGTGGTCACCAAAAAAAGGTTCGTCCGGCGTATTGCTGCACTGGGCGCCGTCGCGCTCGTCGCAACAGGACTCGTCGCGTGCAGCAGCGGTTCCAACACACCAACAGCCGGCAAGAACATCCTGATCGGAATGAACTCCGGTCTGGTCCCGCAGTTCGAGCGTTATGCGAAGGACTTCGAGAAGACGCACAAGAACTTCAATGTCACGGTCAAAGCCGTGCCCGACGTGCAGGCTGACTACATCCAGCAGCTCGTCACCCAGGGGCTGAGCAAGTCACTCCCCGACATCGTCTTCAACTACGACACGCTCAACCAGACGCTCAACGCAAGTCACCTGCTCTACGACATCAAGCCATGGCTCGACTCCGGTCACGACGGCCTGAAGGGCTCGAGCTTTGAGTCCAACTTCCTCGATCAGTACAAGGTGGGCAACACCATCACCGGCATCCCGGTAAGTGCTGACACCGGCGTCGTCGGCGTCAACGAGACGATCTTCAAGAAGTACAACGTTCCGATCCCCACGAAGGACTGGACGATCGATGACATGTACAAGGCAGCAAAGCAGATCACGGATGCCTCGGCCGGTGCGGTCTACGGACTCCAGACCCCGATCGGCGACGGCAGCGCGCTCTTCACGTTCTACCCGACCCTGAAGGGCTACGGCAGCAACCTCTACGACCCGAGCACCAAGAAATTCATCTTCGCGAACGACGGTGGCATCAAGGCGTGGACCCAGCTGCTCGCGCCGTACACGCAGAAGTTCGGTTCGCCATACTCGCTCGCTAATAAGGGTACCAACCTCTTCGCTAGCGGGCAGGTCGCGATGTCGACCGGTTCGACTGCAGGTGTGGCCAACTGGCGTGCGACTGTGAAGGATGACTGGGATCTGCTACCGTTCCCGAGCCAGAGCGGAAAGTCGACCACCGGTGGTGGCTCCTACTCCCTGTCGATCAGCGCGAAGTCCGACAACAAGGAAGGCGCATACCAGTTCATGTCGTGGTTCTACTCGACCAACGGCGGAATGAAGGCGGCCCAGCCCGACGGCGTCATCCCGGCCACATCTGACGGTATCTCCAACGGAACCTGGCTCACCCAGGCACCGCCGGTGCCGAAGAGCTTCGTCGACACGGTCAAGTACTCGGTCGGCAAGGCAGTGCTGCCGAACACGATCCCGGATGCCGTGCAGCCGAAGGTCGTGCCAGCCCTCCAGCAGGCACTCCAGCAGGTGCTCCTCAAGGGAGTGTCAATCAAGCAGGCATATACAGACGCTCAGGACCAACTCAACGGGCTGTTGAAGTAGTCGTACTTTGACCGTTCTCGAGACCAAAAGGGGTGCCGACGCTAAGCGTCGGCACCCCCGGTCAGCTCCACGCAAGCGCCAGAAGTACTCCCGGTTCGACACTGCGTCGGCCTGGATCCTGCTGACACCTGCCCTAATCCTTTTCATCATCTTCATCGTGATCCCCACGCTCGCCGGGTTCGCACTGAGCTTCTACCAGTGGAACTTCTTCGACGCCCCGGTCTTCGACGGCCTGGCGAACTTCGCCAAGCTGGCCACTGACCCAGCGGCGTGGCTATCGCTCGGGGTCACCCTACTGTTCGTGCTGCTCGGTGTGATTCCCACCATCCTGCTCGGTTTCATCCTCGCGGTGACTGTCAACGTCAACATGCCCGGCGTTGGCGTGCTGCGGGTGCTCTACTTCGTGCCGGTGGTGCTTTCGGTCGCGGTCTCGGCCGTGCTCTGGACCTTCATCTATGACCCACGACAGGGGCCGATAGCAGCGGTGCTCCGTGCCTTCGGAATCCCGTCGCCCGATATCCTGCACAGCGAGGCTCTGGCGGTGCCCGCCCTCGTGCTCATGATGATCTGGCTGGCGCTGCCTGTCGTGATCATCCTGTACCTCTCTGGGCTCCAGCGCGTGCCTGCCGACATCTACGATGCGGCCGCGCTTGACGGGGCGGGCCCATGGCGGGTGCTCTGGTCGATGACCTGGCCAAACGTGGCGGGCACTACCTTCGTGGTCGCCGTGCTGCAGATCATCAACTTCGTGTCGAGCTCGCTTGACGTCTCGCTGATTATGACCAATGGCGGCCCGCTCGGCGCCACCCGAGGTCTCAGCCTCTATGCATACCAACAGGCCTTCGTGAACCAGGACGTCGGCTACGCGAGTGCACTCTCCGTACTGCAGCTCATCGTCATCGTGGGCATAGTTGCGGTCGGTCGACTGATTATCAGGAGGATGAACCGATGAGAACCGCCAAACGCCTCCGCATCGGCCGCTATTCGACGATTATCCTGCTTGGCCTGATCATTGCTTTCCCGATGCTGTACCTCCTCTCGGGCTCGCTCATGTCGTTCCGTGACATCGTGCAGTATCCGCCGCGCCTGTTCCCGACGACCCCGATCTGGGACAACTTCGTGCAGGCCTGGAACTATCTCACGCCACGCACGGTGCTCAATACCTTTGTCTTCGTGATCGGCGTGCTTGCAATCCAGCTGATCATCTGTCTGCCGGCCGGATTCGCGCTGTCGAAGATCAAATTCCGCGGATCAAACGTGATTTTCGCGCTCTTCATTGTGCCGATCTTCATGCCGACCAACCTCATCCTGATCCCGACCTTCGTGGTCACCTACCAGCTGGGCATCGTAGGGAACTTCCTCGGACTCATCCTGCCGGTGGCAGGCCAGGCCTCGGTCGGCGTGCTGCTGTTCCGGCAGTTCTTCGCCACCCTTCCGGACGGGCTCATCGAGGCCGCGCGCATCGATGGGGCGAACTGGTTCCAGACCTTCTTCAAGATCGCCCTGCCCCTGGCGCGCCCGATCATCGCCGCGTACTCGGTGGTCACGTTCCTCACCGCCTGGAACCTCTACATCTGGCCGCTCATCGCTGCTCCCGGACTGGACACGCGAGTACTCACCATCGCCCTCGCCCCGCTGGCGACCACTCAGTTCACGAACATTTCGCCGTCGGTGGGATTTGCGGCGGCCGTGATCTCGATGGTGCCGGTGCTCATAGTCTTCGTCGTGTTCCAGAAATGGTTCGCGCGCGGGGTCGCTGGCACCGGTCTCGAGTAGGTGACGGTCATGCCAGAGGAGTCCGCGAATGCCGAGCGGGCGCGGATCGCTGAACCCATCCGCGTCGAACAGACGCTCGCGTCGGAGGCTGCGTCACCCGGTGGTGCGCCCGTCACCTTCGTGAATGTGATCGAGCCCCGGCTCAGCTGGAGGGTCGCAAGCGCGCCCCGCGGCTGGCGCCAGCGCGCCGCGGAGCTGGAGATCGAGTACCAGGACGGCAGCACTCGCACGGCCAGGGTGGATGGCGCGCAGCAGGTGCTCATCGCCTGGCCCTTCCCCTCGCTGACGTCCCGCGAGCGAGCGACGCTGCGCGTGCGTGTCGCTGACTCGGCGGCGTGGAGCGAATGGAGCCCACCCTCCGCCATCGAGGTGTCGCTTCTCCACCCCTCGGACTGGTCAGCGCAGTGGATAACACCGAGCGAGGGGGCGGGCGTCGACGACCCCGCGCCTATCATGGGCACCTCGTTCGACGTCGATGACGAGCTGGTCTCCGCCCGACTTCACGTCTCGGCCCTCGGCATCCTGGTTGCTCATCTCAACAGTCGTCGTGTCGGCGCCGACCATTTCGTACCGGGCTGGACTACCTACGACCGTCTCGTGCGCTTCCGCAGCTACGACGTGACCGGGATGCTGGTTCCCGGGCGCAACACCATCGCGGCCATGGTCGGTAATGGCTGGTACCGCGGCAGGATCGCATCGCTTCCCATCCACCGCGGTGAGTTCTACGGCGATCGGCTCGCGCTGCTCGCGCAGCTCGAGCTCACGTACGCCGACGGCAGCACCGTCAGAGTCGGAACGAATCTGGGCTGGACGAGCGGCCCGTCGCAGGTGCTTTCCAACGACTTCTATGACGGCCAGGTCACCGACCTTCGCCGCCCGCGCTGGCCATCATTCGTGGGCGCAGTTGAGCTCTCGACGGCCGCCATTGGGCGCATTGATCTCGCAACAGCACCCCCGGTTCGTGAACTCGACGTGCTCGAACCCATCGCCGTCGTCACCCGCGGCGAGACGACCCTCGTCGACTTCGGGCGCAACCTCGTCGGCTGGGTGCGGCTGCGAGTGCGCGGCGGTCCGGGCGACGTGGTCAGCGTGCGGCACGCCGAGGTGCTCGAGGGCGGCGAACTATCCATGCGCCCGCTGCGCTCCGCCAAGGCGACGGATCGGTATTACCTGGCTGGCGACGGCGAGGAACTGATCGAACCCGAGCTGACCTACCACGGCTTTCGTCATATCGAGGTGTCCGGCATCCCCGCCGGCGCGGTCCTCGAGGTACACGCCGTCGCGCTCGGTAGCGCGCTCATGCGCACGGCCTGGTTCGAGTGCTCTGACCCCGGGCTGAACCAACTGCACAGTAACGTCGTCAACAGCATGGTCGGCAATTTCCTCGACGTGCCCACCGACTGCCCCCAGCGTGACGAGCGACTGGGTTGGACCGGCGACATTCAGGTCTTCGCACCCACTGCATCCACCCTCTTCGACGTCTCGAAGTTCTTAGACGAGTGGCTGGATTCGCTCGCCCTCGACCAGCTACCCGACGGTACGGTGCCAGCCGTCGTGCCGCGCGTGTTTCGCGAGGAGTCGGCACTCGCCGGGTGGGGGGACGCCGCAGTGATCGTGCCGTGGGTGCTCTACCAGCGTTACGGAGACCTTGGCATCCTGCACAGGCAGTACGCGAGCATGACGGCGTGGGTCGAGCTTGTGCACTCGCTCGCCGGAGACGACCTGCTGTGGAGCGGCGGTAACCAGCTGGGCGACTGGCTCGATCCGCTCGCGCCGCCGGACCAGCCGTCAGCCGCGCAAGCCGACCCCGACGTCGTTGCTACCGCATCCTTCTTCCACTCGACCGACCTGTTGGCGAAGATCGCCGAGGTGCTCGGGTTCACAGAAGATGCCGAGCGCTACGGGGCACTCGCCGAGCGCATCCGGCTTGCGTTCTGCGACAGCTATGTGACGGCCGATGGCCGCGTGCGGAGCGACTGCCAGACCGCGTATGCGCTCGCGCTCTCGTGGGAAATACTCGCCGACCCGGTGTTGCGCGCGCGCGCGGGGAGCCGGCTGGCCGAGCTCGTCGAGTCGCAGGGGTTTACCGTCGCCACCGGCTTCCTCGGCACCCCGATCGTGCTGCACGCGCTGACGCTGAGCGGACGCTCGGACGACGCATACAGGATGCTGACCAGCCACGACTTCCCGAGCTGGCTCTACGCTGTCGACCTCGGCGCGACCACCATCTGGGAGCGCTGGGACAGCCTCCGTGCGGACGGCTCGGTGAACCCCGGGGAGATGACCTCGTTCAACCACTACGCCTTCGGCGCCGTCGCGAACTGGATGCACAGGACGATCGGCGGTATCTCGTCGCTCTCGCCGGCGGCCCGCGAAGTACGAATCGCGCCGCTTCCCGGCGCCGGGATCACCAGCGGCGGCATCCGCTACGACTCGCCGTACGGCACCCTCGAGACGAAGTGGAACCTTCGGGACGGGCGCTTCGCCCTCGAGCTCGATGTGCCGGTCGGAGTGACGGCTACAGTGGGGCTGCCCGATGGTAGCGAGCTGGCGGGCATAGAGCACGGGCATTACAGCTACGTGGTCGGCGCCCCGTCCGCGGGCGCGCCATATACTCAGAAACGATCCCGAACGACGATCAGGAAGTCATGACATGAGGGCGAAAGTGGGAATCCGCGATGTCGCCCTGGCAGCGGGGGTCTCCGTCGGCACCGTGTCCAACGTTCTGAACTATCCAGACCAGGTGAGCAAGAAGACCCTCACTAAGGTGCAGGCGACCATAAACGAACTCGGCTTCGTTCGCAACGACCTGGCCCGCCAGCTGCGGATGGGTCGGGGCAACGCCATCGGGCTTGTCGTCGTCAACGTGGCCAACCCCTTCTTCGCCGACCTGGCCCACGAGCTCGAGTCGGCGGCGGAGGAGGCAGGCCACACGGTGGTCATCGGGTCGAGCGATCAGAATCCGGATCGGGAACAGCGCTACATCGACCTCTTCGACGAACAACGCGTGCGCGGGCTGCTCATCGTGCCGCAGAACGGCCTCACCCCGCGGCTCGCCCGTCTGCGCGCGAACGGCACTCCTGCCGTACTGTTCGACAGCAACATCGACTCCGACCAGGTCTGCTCGGTTGGCCTCGACGGCGTGGCCGGCGGTTACCTCGCCGTGCGCCACCTCATCGAGACCGGGCGTCGCCGACTGGTCGTCGCCGGGGGTCCTCTCTCCCAGATCAGCGACCGCGTCTCGGGGGCCTCCCGTGCCGCGCTCGAGAGCCCCGAGGTCACACTGTCAATTATGGAGACGAGCGACCTGACAGTGGACGAGGGCCGCAAGGTCGCCGGGCGGATCCTCGCGCTGCGCGAGGAGGACCGGCCGGATGCAGTGTTCGCCGCGAACGACCTGCTCGCGATCGGACTGCTGCAGACCCTCATCCTCGATCGCAGGCTTTCCGTGCCGGGGGACATCGCCGTAGTCGGCTATGACGACATCGACTTCGCGGCATCAACTGTGGTGCCGTTGACCACGATCCGCCAGCCGCGCGAATCGCTCGCGCGCGCCGCCCTCGAGCTGCTCGAGCAGGAGATCTCGGGCAGCGAGACCCACCAGCACGGACGGCACCTGCTGCAGCCGGAGCTGATCATCCGCGCCAGCAGCGGCTGAGCCTCCGTCGCCGGTCAGAGGCCGAGCGACTCACCGCCGTCCACATAGAGGTCGTGCAGCGAGATGTGCAACGCGCGGTCGGATAGAAGAAACTCGATGGCGTTCGCGACATCCTGCGGTTGCGCTACGCGACCGTCGGGGATCCGTGGCCGGAACGTCTCGAGTTCGCCCTCCCAGAGCTGGATGCCGGTGTGATCAGCGGCGAGCTCGGCCATCATCGGCGTCTCCGTCGGCCCCGGCGCCACGAAGTTGATGCGTACGCCGCGGCCGCGCACCTCCATCCCGAGCACCCGAAGCGCCTGCCTCATGCCTGCCTTCGATGCGCAATACGCGGCCTGGCGCATGCGGGGCATCCTCGCCGCGATCGAGCCGATGGCCACGATGGAACCGCCGCCGTTCTCGATCATCGCGGCGGAATAGCGCCGCGCAACGTCGTACGCACCGATGAGATTGATACCGAGAATACGCACGAACTCGTCAGGCGTGACCTCGAGCGAGGGCGTCGCCGAGAACGCGCCGGCGACGATGGCGAGCCGGCTCGCGCCAGGAGTAGCCGCGACGAGCGCCGCCACGGAGTCCGTGTCAGTCACGTCCACCCACTGCGCGCTGGCCGTGAGGCCCTCCGCGACGAGCGCATCCGCGAGGACCTGCGCACCAGCTGAGTCGATGTCGGCGAGCACTACCGGGTTCTCGCGCGCGAGCGTGCGTGCGACAACGGCGCCAATACCCTGGGATGCGCCGACGACGACTGTCAGTTCTCCGCCCGTTACGTTGCTCACAATTGCTCCTCCTGGATGATCGTGCCCCGCCGCACTTCGACGGGCCGGTGTTCTGTCGCCGAGACGTAGGCCGCCTCAATCAGTGAGACGGATGCCGCTGCGACATCCGCCGGCGCGGGGTTGGCGGTCTCGCCGCGCACCACAGCGGCGAACGTCGATACCGGCTGCGAACGTCGGTAGGTGGGTTCGTGATCCGGATTCTGGAGATGGCGGATGCCGCCGCCCCGCTCGAACACCCACGCCTCCGCCTTCAGCAGGTCGTGCTCAACCATCGCCTCGGTTCCGTGGTACCGGATGCGATGCCGCACCTCTGCGCCGGGCGGGGTTGTACCCGTCGAAGTCGCCGTGCCGAGCGCGCCGCCATCGAGCCGGAACGTGAGTGCGTCGACCAGGTCGACGGGTAGACCACGATTTGCCATGAACGCGAAGACCTCGTCGGTCTGGGCACCTGTGTTCCAGAGCAGGTTACCGAGCAGGTGCGTGAGCTGGGTCTGGCCCTGGCCACCGCCGGAGAGCAGTGGGTCGGAGTAGCTGGTGCCGTGCGGCACGGCGGGGTCGCCCGCCGCCGTCGCGTCGAGCTCTGTGACGCTGAACAGTCCTTCGGTGCCGGAGGAGAATTCCGCGTTCACGCAGACGAGTTCACCGATCCCGCTCGAGACCACCCGCCGGACTTCGGATGCCGTGGCCGCGTACTGGTACGTGAGGCCCACCGAGAGGGTGCGGCCCAGCCGCCGCGCGAGTTCGACCAGTGCCCAGGCATCCTCGGCTGTCGTGGCCAGCGGCTTCTCGACCAGCACGTCGACGCCGGCGAGCAGCAGCCGCTCGACGATCGGACGGTGGGTAGTGTGCGGCGTGGCGACCACCGC